>Ga0209203_1000648_pt1 | contig 28969 bp, 23 predicted proteins | sample AD_UKC109_MetaG_FD_184423 | JGI IMG/M metagenome (GOLD analysis project Ga0209203, IMG submission 184423) | Active sludge microbial communities of municipal wastewater-treating anaerobic digesters from Hong Kong - AD_UKC109_MetaG (SPAdes)... | ecosystem: Engineered > Bioreactor > Anaerobic >... | reverse complement strand
TCCCATGGGGATGAGGGTTCCCATCAGCCCCAGCATCGGCCCCACCCGCACGCCGATCTTGATCGGCTCCAGGGCCTTTCCCATTCCAAGCTCCGCATCCTGAAGCGCCTTTTCTATCCTCGGCGCGAAGGCGTCGCTTTTGAGGGAGCGGGCCGCCTCCATCAGGGCCGCCGAGACCCGGGCGGGAGCTCTGTACCCCTCCAACGCAGAGCAGGCCTGATCCTCCCGGCCAGATCTTGCCATCTCTGAGGCCTCGAAGCACGCCCTCTCAAGCTCTGCGAGATCTCTTCGCCGAGAAGTGTACTCGGATATGAGAGATCCCAGAAGCGCCAGCCCCCATCCGAAGAGGATGAGAAGCGCCAGTATCACCGGATAGAGGAGCGCCGTCGAGAAGACGAAGAGGACGTTGACGATCTCGACGTAGACGCTCACAGAAAGACCCCCATCTTCCTCCCGACGAAACCAAGGACGACCAGCCCGAGGATGAAGAAATATGATGTGAAGAGTTCAGAGGCCGGGATGGTGACGGGGACGAAGGGGATGGACTGGGTCTTGAGATAGGCTGGGATCAGAAGCATGGATAGGATGTAGAAGAGGCCCACGAATATCATGGCGTTACCGAGGGCCGAAGGGGCCTTACCCATCTTTCCAACGGTGGTGGATAAGACGACGATGGACGCGAAGAAGATGAAACCCACAATCGCGCCAACCTTCCAGCCAGCGACCTCCAAGAGGCCAGCCAGGGCGGCGCAGGATAGGAATGTGGCGGCAAGGCAGGCGGGACAGGGGACGGAAAGGATCCAGAAGGTCTTCCGGGATAGGTCGCGGCCATGCCTGTTCCACTCTCTTGCGGTGGCAACTCCACCCGCCACCAAGAGGAGGGCGATCGCCATATGCATTGCCACGCCCATGCTCATGACCGACCTCGTGGCACCTTCGGGGACGAGCCCGAGGGCGAGGCCCATTATCAAGGACAGAGCCAGGTACGATGTTGCGATCCAGAGGGTCTCTTTCCGGCTGAGGCTCGCAAGGCCGCAACCCAGGCTGACCTTCAGAGCGAAGATGATGATCCCGATCAGTACACCAGAAGCAGCAAGCCATGTGAAATCCAAGGACGTCACCAACCAAACTTGATCGGATGTAAGTCAATTTAACATGATATAACGTTTACGCAAACCTGGATGCGTAATGCCAAATTAGGTTGAATTTCCCGAGTCGAGAGGATATGCCCCCTACCACTTCCAGAAAGTCGCCCCGATTACAGTCCAACTAAAAAATTTTTATAAAAATATAATTGGTCTCAGGACGTCAAGGCCCTAAGAGGCAATGTTCATCATATTTGGCCCTCGGAGATACAGATCCGTATTAAGCCTGAACATACACTCGATCGACTCCATCAAACGCTGGAGCAAAGATCGATATCGCCTTTAAGTTCTCGTCGTTAATCGCTGTAAGTGAGTGGATAACACCCGAGGGTATATAGAGCATGTCGGAGGGTTGGAGAATGAGTTCCTCGCCATTGATTTCCATCCTTCCCTCGCCCTCAATTATGTAAACCAGCTCGTCGTGTGATCCGTGATAATGCAACGGTATACTGGCTCCAGGCACCATTTGCACAAAATTAATGCTGGCATTCTCTTCAGAGGCGACTGGAATAACTGAGGACTGACTATTATTTTCTAGAGGGTTTTCTTCGGCAAGCTCATTGAGATTGACAAGAGTGAATGCAAGATCCGTTTCATTCACAACAGGGGCGTTTTCAGCGCCACTTTCTGACGAAACTGCACAGTTTAAGGCGCAGCACAATGCCAACGTTGATACTAGTAGATATCTTATCGTAGCAACCATCCTCCTTTGATGTGCCTAAATCGCTATGCTCAGAAGGTATATTATTGTTACCCCATCTCCAAATATTGTTGAAAATTGGCTCCTCGCTGTTTCATGTGGGTAGATTGAACTTGAGTTTCCCTAATCTAAGATATATAATTATGATGAAATTCTTTGTGGTTCTGAATCCTCTCGCGTCGTCTTTTGCTGATTGGATGAGGCTATTTATTCCCTCTAATATTCCATTATCTATTCTAGTGTTTATATAGTTCAGAACTCCTTTCCAATGGCCCTTGATCGCTTTTGCGGTATCAATAACAGGGTTTAACCTGCTGTGTGTCGCCCAGAAGTACCATCGTTTCAGATAATCTTCAGCCAATAGCGGGTCTTTGAAGTTCCAGAAATCTCGTAAGCTCAATTTGATGTTGTAAGCTCTCATTGTTTTTAACCTCATATCTCTTAGAGACCCCAATTCATATCTCTGTTTTTTCGTAAGTTTCTCAGGATTTTTCAACCATATGTATCTTGTATGCTTCAAGTTGCTGTTATGAGATTGCTCTTCACGTCTCACTTGATCCACTGCTTAGTTCATCAGCTTCATAACATGGAACTTATCGAATGTTATTGAAGTTTCAGGGAAGCTTCGAGTGACTCCCGATATGAATGCGGGTGACATGTCACAGCAAAAATTACGTAAATTTATACAAGATCCATTATGATGCTCAAGGTCGTATTTAATCGACTCTATTGCCGAAGCATCTTTTCCTTCACATACATATAAAACCTTAGATTTATCCAAATCTACGAAAACTGATACGTATTTGTGACCTTTTGCTCTTGATGTCTCATCAACACCTACTGATTCAAACCTCTGAAAAATCTTCGTCAAATCTTGCTTTCAGTACGTAGCGATCTAGGACTCGCCATATCCTGGTATCGTATTCTCAGATCAAGTCCGCAACTGATTTAACTGGCATGTGCTGAGCCATTAAAACTATCAAGGAATCCATGAGGTGGGAAAAACCACTACCTTTTCTTGCCCATGGCACCTTAACGAGTTTGACTCCACAGACATCACATTTCGTTCTGGGAACGCGACCGTGAAGGTAGGTCTTAAACTTGGAAGAAATTCAGATGTCTCCAAGTCCTATCGATTGTATCATGAACACCGCATTCAGAGTCGCCACATTTAGGACATGGAAATTTACCACCATGTTCGAAATTTATGTAAATGTCGAGTCGCTTCCCTTCCAAGTCGAAGTCGATTGAGGCGATATACCAGGGCGGCTACAGGTTCAGTGCCAGCTTGAAAAGATCCTCCTGTGAGATTGACACACTTTTTATTCGATAGCATGATATGATAAATGGCTATTCTAGTACCAACACGGAATAGCGAAGAGCCATTTAGTTCCTTCAAAGCCAGCATACTTGCCGAACTTAGCATTCCTGAAATCAGCATACCCACAGATCTCAGATCCCTTGAAGCTGATCGCCTTATTTAAGTGGGCATTGCTGAATTTAACATTTCCCCGAATCTTAGAATTAGTGATGATTATCTGCGAGCTGATTACGCTCAGTTCCAATTCGCCCTCGACGATGACGCCGTCGTACTCGACGTCCTCGCCCCGCTCGATCTTGGCCAGGATCTCGCTCGCCTGGATCACCGGGCGCTGGTCTGAGCTGGTGTCAACTTCCATCGTCATTAGCATTCAATGCCAAGGAATTTAAAAACTCGCCCCCTGGCTCACCTGATGATCTTCCTCGCCAGCACGACCACGAAGAGCGCGAGGAAGAGATAACCGAGGACGCCCTCCACCATCACCGCGTACTTGCAGAGCCCCACCGGGTGCAGCCCATCGGGGGTCCCGCCCGTGAGCGCCGTGAAGCTGAAGTAGAGGCACTCGCCCCACGAGGGCAAGACGGCGCCGTCGCCCGAGCTGAATGTGAAGAGGTGAGTGCTGTTGTTCACGGCCTCCATGGTCACGGTCGGGGGTCCGGATTCTGCAATTCCTCCATAGCTTTGGGGCAGGAGCTTGTAGATGAGAGTGAAGCCGAGGACGGAGCCGAAGACCCAGAGGATTATGGGCTGTATTCTGACACCGTATCCACAAGAGACGAAGCCGATGCAGTCGAGGAGCTTGGACCAGTTGAATCGATGAATCCAGGTAAATGGAGGGTAATTGTAAGCCCAGCTCAGGTATTCGGATATTTGTTTAATTTTGGTTGATGTCCAATTGTAACAGCGGACGAGAAATTCAATCAATCGATTCTCTTCGCTATACCATTTCTTCCGGGCCTGGCTCTTCTTTCGGTATTGGAAATAGCAATCATCAGCATCGCTGAACTGCTCAATTGCTTTGAAGTTTTTTATTAATGCTAAATAAGCAGGACCATCATAAAGGATATTCTCTTTTATTGAACTCCAACTTATATATAATTTGTCAAACTTTAATCTGCCTAAGTCTAGTTTTTTACAAAACTGAGCCTGCCCGAAGTAGGCAACTCCACCAAACTCCGCTTCCCAGAAGGTGGCGTACTTATCAAATTTAGAATCAGTGAAGTAAACACCACCATTGAACTTGGTATAATTGAAGTAGGCACTACCCCTAAACTTAGCCTCCACAAAATCTGCGCTGAACTTCGGTTCCCCACCAAACTTCGTGAATTTCGCATCCCCGCTAAACTTTGCTTTCTCGAAACCAGCGTCGCCTCCGAACTCAGCACTATGGAAGTTGGCTTCGCCTCCAAACTCAGAACTCTCAAAGTCGGCTTCGTTTCCGAATTTAGTTCCCACGAAACTGACATACCCACTGAACTCAGCACCACCGAAGTTGGCATATTCGTTGAATTCAGTGCCATTGAAGTTGGCATCCCCATTGTTGAACTTAGTTCCCCTAAAACTTATAGACTTCTGGAAGTAAGCATCACAGAAATTTACCATCCCCCATATTTGAGAATTGATGATTGTTATCTGTGAGCTGATTACTTTCATCTCTTTGGACAAACCGAACATCTCTTTCTCAAGATCTGTTCTTTCCACGTGATCTGTGGGCAGTTTCAGCTCGCTTATATCAAGATCGCCCTCGACGATCACGCCGTCGTACTCGACGTCCTCGCCTCGCTCGATCTTGGCCAGGATCTTGCTCGCTTGGATCACTGGAGGCTGGTCTGAGCTGCTATCCGGCTCCATCGGTATTAGCATTCAATGGCTAAGAATTTAAAAACTAGCCCTTCATCCCAGGTCCGGCATCTCCGGCGGCCTGAAAATCCCCCGCTCGGTGATGATCGCCGTCACAAGGTCCAGGGGCGTGGCGTCGAAGGCCGGGTTGTAGACCTTGACCTCTGGCGGAGCGAGCTGCTTATTGCCTAAGCGTCTGATCTCGTCTGCGTCCCTCTCCTCGATCTCGACGTCCTTTTCTGAGTGAGCGAAATCGAAGGTGGAGATGGGGGCTGCGACGTAAAATGGAATTCCGTGAGCCTTCGCCAGGACGGCGTGGGAGTAGGTCCCGATCTTGTTGAAGACGGCGTCCTTTGTGATCCGGTCGGCGCCGACGATCACCTTGTCGATTTTGCCCTGGCGCATCGCCATCCCGGCCATGTTGTCGCAGATGAGGGTGACGGGAATGTTGTCTTCAGAAAGCTCCCAGGCCGTCAGCCTCGACCCCTGGTGCAGCGGCCTCGTCTCGCAGGAGTAGACGCTGATTTGCTTACCCTCGGCCACCGCCGACCGAATGACGCCCAGGGCCGTCCCCCAGCCGACGCAGGCGAGCCTCCCGGCGTTGCAGTGGGTGAGGACGACGTCCCCGTCTGCTAGGAGCGACGCGCCGACATCGCCGAGGGCCCGGTTGATGGCCAGGTCCTCCTCGGCGATCGATTCTGCCTCCGCCAGGGCCGCCGCCCTGATATCGTCGGAGGTGGCCGATTCTTTGATATTGTTCAGGGCCCTCATTACCCGGTCGACTCCCCAGGAGAGGTTGACGGCGGTGGGCCTCGCCGCCCGGATGACCTCGGCCGCCTCTTCTACTTCTTCGAGGAGGGCCGCCGGGTCTGTGGCAGTAGATCGGGCCGCCGCCAGGGCGACGCCGTAGGCCCCGGCGGCGCCCAGGGCCGGAGCCCCCCGGACCCGAAGGGAGAGAATGGCTTCGCAGAGCTGCTCGACGGAGCCGACCTCGATCGTCTCCAGCCTCTCGGGGAGGAGGGTCTGGTCGATCATCCCGATGGCTCTCTTTTCAGAGCTCCACCAGATCGTCCTCAAGACGTCACTACCCGGCTGAAGACCTTCACCTCGCCGTCGATGACGACGACGAGCTCGTCTACGATCTCGAAGATGCCATGCTCGACGACTCCGGGGATCTCCGAGAGCTGGGCGGCGAGGAGGCCGGGGTCCTCTATGACGCCGAAGTCGGCATCGATGACGAAGTTCCCGTTGTCGGTGATCACCGGCCCGTCCTTCATCTTCGCCTGCCGGATCGAAGGGGTGCCCCCCAGCTCCTCGATCCAGCGTTTGGCCAGCTTCGCCGCGAAAGGCAGAACCTCCACCGGGACCGGGTGGGTGAGGAGGTCGACGCGCTTCGTGGAGTCGGCCACGATCACAAACCAGTGGGCCGAGGAGGCGACGACCTTCTCCCGGGCGTGGGCCGCACCGCCACCCTTGATGGTGGTGAGGTCGGCGGCGATCTGGTCCGCCCCGTCGATGGCGAGGTCCAGGATCGGGTCCTGGTCGAGGGTGGTGAGGGGAATCCCAGCAGCTATCGCCAGCTCCGAGGCCTGGTAGGATGTGGGAACCCCCAGAACCTCGATCCCCTCCTCCACCATCTCTCCGATCCTCTTTATCGTCCAGGCGACGGTCGACCCGGTCCCAAGTCCCAAAACCATCCCGTCCCGCACCATCTCCGCCGCGGCCTCTCCCGCGGCCCGCTTCTCATCAGCGTTCGAATCCGGCGTTCTGACCATGACCAATCTCCTCCTCCTTCTCCTCCTCCTCCTCTTCCGCCTTGGACCTCACCCTAATCGACGACCTCACTTCTGACCGTCGTGAAGACCGGCCCCCGGACGTCGATCTTCCTCTTCCTGCCGGTGATGTACCTCTCCAGGGCCGGCTCGAGCTTGAGATTCACGTCTCCCGGGCCCCGGATGATCCGGGCCCTCGTCTCTGACCCCTCGCCCCCCAGGGCGGCATCCTCCGCCTCCTTTGCCGCCAGCTCTGCGAAGGAGTCGATGAACCTCATCCCCGTAGTGACCCCGTTTTCGAAGGCCTCCTCCCACTTGGACGTCTTGGGGATTCCGAGGATGTTCTCCTTGAAGACTATCACCTCGTTCATCGCCGCAGGGCCGCAGAGCTTAGTGTTCTCCTCCGGCTCCACCACCTTGACCACGACCTTCCTGCCGGAGAGCTCCCCCCTCCAGGCCTCAAACTCGCATGGTGATGGGGCGTCGCCGTGGACCTCGCAGGTCTCAACTATGGCCCGAGCGACCTCGATCCCGGCCTGGGTCTCGGGCTCTTTCTCGACCCTGATCATCATCGCCATATCCCTCGCCGAGAGGTCGGGGTCGGCCTGGAACTGGGGGTATGTCAGGGCCCGAAGGTCGGTGGCGTCGTAGAGGATCATCGCCAGCCTCTCGACCCCGAGGCCCAGGTTCATCACCGGGTAGGGCACATTGTACTTCGAGAGGGCCGTCGGCGAGTAGATCCCAAAGGTGGCGACCTCGACCCAGCCGGTGTTGTACTTGGTGGAGGACCCGACAAGGCCCGGGTGGTAGGCGTAGACCTCGATCTGGGTGTCGGGGACGTAGTACTTGCTCCTCTTGTCGTCGGGGAAGAACCTGAACTTCTCAAACCCGAACTGGCTGAGAAGGCCGTCGGCGACCATCTTCCCGTCCTCGACCGAGAGGTCCTCGTCCATGATGACGCAGCTTGCCGAGTGGTAGGTCATCAGCCTCGCCGCGTCCTCCGACTGTTCCCGCCGGAAGCAGCGGTCGACGGAAAATAGCTTTACCGGAAGGGTCGCCCTCTCGGCGAGGCTCCCCAGGGATATGAACCAGCCGGAGGTCATGTGGCTCCGGAGGGTCTTCGTCGTGGCGACGGGGGCGAGGGCCTTGAACTCGGGGAATACCTCCTCGATGAGGGTCGATACGAGGGCGTCGGAAACTTCCAGGGCCGCCGAGATCTCGTGGACGAGGTCGTCCCCCTCCACCGTACCCTTCTTGTAGCCGTGAAGGATCTTCCGAACGGCGTCCACGTCCTCAGCCGTCAGGTCCCGGCCTAGGAGCCGTTTCATCTCGCCGACCCTTTCGTCGGAGATACCGACGTCGGGCCGAGGGAGGCCTGCGAGATAGAAACATCGATCCAGAACCGCCAGAGCCTCGCTTCCAAACTGCTTATAGACCTCCTGGTCCTCGACGATCAATGGGTTCATAGCCTCGTCGAATCCGAGGCGGAGGTAGGCATCTCTCAGCCTGTGAATGACATCGAAGATGGGATGGGGCCTGCCGTAAGAACAGACGCGCCTGGGGTAGCGTCGGTTCAGAGGCGGCACTTCTACGTACTCCTTTCCCTGCTGCCAGGCGGCGTCGAAATCCTCGCCGGCAGCCTCCCGAATGCGGGCTGGATCGAACTTCATGAGGGCAGGGATTGGGTCGCCCCTCTTTAAGACTTTTGGGAGCGGAAAAGTCGGATGGTTTATAACGTTGCATCTCGTTTTGATATCAAGAGAGGTGGGAAGGGCCTTGAAGTGGTTTAAAAAGATCTTTTCAAAGGAGAAAGGCGGCGAGGGGCGTGGGGGCGAAGCCGTCCCCTCGACCCTCGCCCTGTCTTACGTCGAGGAGTGGCTGAGGAACAGATCACAGGAACCCGAATTTGAAAAGAGGGTCCGGTCCCTCTACGACGCGATAGAACGGGTGGCAAAGAACCTCGAAGCGGACCTTTTGGCCCTGGAGAAGGCGGAGCCGAAAGAGGATGCACCTCCTCGGCTCCTCAAGGCCGGGTCGGCCGCCCGAGAGAAGGTGGCGCGGCAGATGAGAGTCCTCTCCGAGAGGCTGACCCCGCCCCTGGGCGCAGACCTGGAATCGGCAGAGGAGTACCATTCGTTGATGATGAAACATCTCCAGAACACCGTCCAGAAGTTCGGGCGGGCCCAGAGGTACACCGCAGCCCTCTTTCCGAAAGAGGTGGAGACGATCAACTCCGATCTCGGGGCGATCAGCCGCCACCTCTCAGACTTGGACGAGATGATCTCTCTGCGAGAGGCGAGCCTCGAAAAGTTCGTGGAGGCGGCGAACCTCGCATCTCAGGTCCGCGAACGGAGCGACCAGGTCGAGTCCCTCAGGGCTGAGATCTCCGAAGACGAGGGCCTTTTGTCCGTGCTGAAGGATCGAGAGAGGGGCCACCAGCAGGATATCGAGACCTGGACCAAAAGCGACGCGGGGAAGAAGAACCTCGACGAAAGAAAGTCTCTGGAGCAGAAGCTGAGGGAAAAAGAACAGATCGAGATGAGCATGGCAGACCTCGTATCCCCCCTCACCAAGGCCATATCCAGGATCGTGAAGCAGGACGACAGCGACCGGATCGCCCTCCAGCACCGAGAGGTCTTCGAAAAGCTCTCCGTCTCCCCGGCCAAGGCTCTCGAGGGCGACGTCTCGGGAGCCCTCTTGGAGCTGAAGTCCAAAGTCGACCTTCTGGGCCTGCGGGACAAGAAGAGGGATCGGATCACAGAGCAGATCGACCACCTCCTGGAGGATAGGCCTCTTGAGGTCCTGAAGGCCCGCCATCTTGCGCTGAGGAGAGAGATCGAGGAGCTGGAGCGGAGCCTCTCAAAAAGCAGCCGCGAGACCGTCAGGCTGAAGGAGAAGCGCGACCAGGTTCGCCAGAAGATACCGGCCCTGGAAGCGGGCATCGAGGAGAGAAAAAGGGGCCTCGCCGCCCTGGAGGATCGGCTCTCCGGGGACCTGGCGGAGCTGAAGGAGAAGCTTGGGGAGATAGCAGAAGGGCCGGTGGAGATCGACGTTCGAAGGTGAGGGGCCAAATCCACCCCCACCCTTGCCAGATTTTACTGGGAGGTAAAATGCCGGTCGAGATCACTTGCCGGGATGTGTCATCTTCGTCGCGAAAACGGGCCGGATGCTTTCGCGCCCATCCTGTAGACTTTAACCTCCATTAGAACGAAAATCGGGGTCATGGAACTCGAAACTCCAAACCCCTCCTCACCTGCTCCCCAAACATCTTCAACGTCCTCATCGGCCCCCCGACGATCTCTGATCGCCTCCCTCAACGGCCACTTTAACCTCCAACGCATTCAGATCTTCTACACGTGCGAAAATATCAGAAGTCGAAGAGGGACCTCTGCTCCGAGCTCTCGCCGGGGGCACCGGCCGAGGGGGACGACGCCCTCCCCTTTGCTACCCTGGCCCGAACGGGTTCAAGTTCGAAGAGCCTCTGCTGCTCGGGGCAGCAGACGAGCTGCTCTCTTGAGACGCCGAAGGGTGAGAGGAGGCGGAGGAGCGGCGGGAGAATCTGCTTTTCGATGTAGTAGTCGGTATCGATTTTGAGGTCGTTTTCCAAGGAGTACGAGGGGTCCTCGGCCCGATCGACGAAGAGCCCCTTCCCCCGGAGGATGACGAAGGGGACCCGGTCGCCCACCGATGGGACGGCACCGCCCCTTGCCCTCATCTTCTCGGCGAGCTGCACGTGCGGCTGCTTGTTCTTGTAGGACGATGCGCTCTTGGTGTACCTTCTTGTGAGGATCAGGTCTTCGAGGATCTCGGGGTCCTTCTGGAGGTCGAGCCTCATGAGACGGTCGATCGCAGACTTTGCGAGCTCCACCGCCTCGTCGACCTTCCCCTCCTGGAGGACCAGCTCAAGACAACGGTTCAGGGTCTTGCTGGTCAGCTCGCACCAGTCGCGCCTCACCGTCTCCATGCCCCGAACCTTGATTCTGTCGCGCCACTCCTCGCCGACCTTCTCGAAGACCCAGAGGGCGTACCTCTTCTTGACCAAAAAGAGGCCCCGGCGGGCGAAGGCCTCGAAGACCAGCTCCATCGGCGGCGGAAGGCGCGAGGTCACCGTCTTTGCGATCTTTTTTCCCACAAGCTCCGCCTCCGCGAGGCTCGGCTTGGCGCCGCGCTCGCCGTGAGGCTTCAGCCTTATGAAGACGCTGTCGGTATCGCCGTAGACGACCGATAGGTCGAACCTCTTGACCTTTTCGACACCGGAGGCGGGAAACGAGTCGCCTGTAGCTTTCGCCATCTCGTCCGGGAGGAGGGCCTCGCCGTCCTTGACGTAGATCGAGCCGATCTCCTCCACCATCAGCTTCGTGTTCAGGATGTTGGACCGACCGAAGCTGGTGACGGCGTTGGCGAGGGGGAGGCTGTAGAGCCTTGCCCGGGCGTAGCCTGAGTAGCCGTAAAAGGAGTTGAGGAGGATCTTTAGGGCGTACTGCTGGGCGTCAAGAAGGGTCCTCTCCTCGTCGCTCGCGATCTTCATCCGCCGCTTGATATCGGTTCTCTGGGCGAGAAGGTCGTGAAGGACCCCGGGCACGATCCCCGGCGAGATTGAGGGATCGACGAACTCGCCGCCCGAGGGGGACTTCACCACCCCGGACGAGGGCCGGTCGTCGGTGACGACAGTCGTGTAGCAGAGGTTGTGGGCCATCATTATCGAGGGGTAGAGGGACCGGTAGTCGAGGATCACCACGTCCTCCACAAGACCCCTCTTCGGGTCGAGGACCGCGCCCCCCTTCAGCTCGAAGCTCTGGGCCGCCCTCGTCGACGAGAGGTCGGCGTCGGGCTTCGGGGGTATGACCCTCCTCCTCTCCTGGAACTTTCGAAATAGGAAGTTTTCGACCATCCCGGTCTGACCGCCGTCGATGACGTCCTGGAGGAGCGAGCCGCTCGTCTGGGCGAGGGCGATGTACTTGTCGAGAAGCTTCAGGTCGAGGAGGAGGTGGAGGGCGAGGTACGAGTCGCGCCGGGAGTAGCTGACAAGCCGCGCAAACTCATCGCCGCTGGCGGCCCATAGCTCCTCCATCTCCTTAGGCTCGACGTCGTGCTTCTCAACTCCGAGAAGCTCCAGGCTCGCGTTTCTGAGGGTGTAGCGCTTGAGGCTGAAGGACGACCTCACCAGCGGCAGAAGGTCGACGACGATCCTTCCCGTGATCTCGACCCTGGTCTGGGTCACGATCTTTCTCACCCGCCAGGAGCTATTGTCCCGCCCGACCCGGACGTCGAGGTTCAGCCTCTTCATCCTCTCATCCAGGTAGGGAAAGTCGAACTCGTTAGAGTTGTAGCCGGCTACGACGTCGGGATCGTACTCTTTGAAGATCTCGATGAACCTGGCCAGCATCTCCCTCTCGCCGCTGCAACAGAGGACGTCCGACCGCGGGCAGTCTACCTCTCGACCCACGAGGACTAGGTCCTCTCTGCCCTTATAAGGCGGATAAAATCCGAGGCTCACCATGATCACCGGCGAGTTCTCGGGGTTTGGCATCGCACCGTGGAGGGGGAGACACTCGATGTCGAAGGCGAGATGGCGGAGGGGGGCGTTAGCCCTGGACTTCTGGCCCTCACCTTCGCCTTTTGCCTCGACCGGCTTTAGGGACGCGAAGGGAACGGAGCCCTTGCCCACGGGCTCCTCGACCTTCGCCCACCTCATCCCGCCAAGGTCCTGGTCGATGAGAAACCGGTTCTTGAAGAGGACGTCGGTCTCGTAGACCTCCCGGACGCCGGGGACGTTGAGGACGCTCTCCCTGAAGACCCTCACCGACTTCGGGTCCTTGGCTATGACCTTGAGCATCAGATGAGGTTTTTCCTGGTAGCCGACGGGCCGAAACCTCTCCACCACCTCGGCATCGAGGCCCATGGCCCTGATCCCCTCGATCGCCTCCTCGGCCCTTTTTTCGTCAACCCGAGCGTAGAAGTAGGGCAGAAATCCCGAGGCCTTGACGGTGGTGGGCCTCCCCTCGGGGGTGGTTCCGAAGAGCTGGACGACTGGGAACCCATCGCCGTCGTAGACGTAGTTGGCGTCGAGGATCTGGAAGATCATCGTTTGAGGTAGGCGCTAAGGAAGTCTTATAGTTTATTGTTCAGAAAGTCTTTGAAATTCGATAACCAGAAAGGTTATAACTCAAAAGCCCGATCGCCGATGCGTGCTCAAGGATGTACGAGGTTGTACAACAGAGAGAAAAAGTTGTAATTAATGACGCGCCGATGAAGTCAATTACTGGAGATCTCATCGACGCCTCGGAAAATCGAGATTATTTTGACGAGGTAGGATGGCTTTGAGAGAGCTATTGTCAGGCAACGAAGCGATCGCCCGCGGGGCGTACGAGGCGGGGGTGACGGTGGCGACGGGCTACCCCGGGACGCCGTCGACGGAAATTCTCGAGAACGTTGCCCGGTATAAATCCGATATATATTCCGAATGGTCGCCGAACGAGAAGGTGGCCTTCGAGGTGGCGGCGGGCGCCTCCTGTGCCGGAGCCCGGTCGATAGTGACGATGAAACACGTCGGCCTGAACGTGGCGGCAGACCCCCTGATGACCTTAAGCTACATCGGCGTCGAGGGCGGGTTTGTGGCTTGCGTCGCCGACGACCCTGGGATGCACTCGTCCCAGAACGAGCAGGACACCCGCCAGTACGCGAGGTTTGCCAAGATTCCCATATTCGAGCCGGCCGACAGCCAGGAGGCGAAGGACTTCCTCAGGCTCGCGATGGAGGTCTCGGAAAAGTACCAGACCCCAGCGATCCTCCGCTCGACGACGAGGGTGAGCCATTCCCGAAGCCTGGTGGACTTGGGGGAGAGAAGGACTCTCGATAGGGAGATCGGAATCGAGAAGAACCCGCCCCGGTTCGTTCCCATACCGGTCTGGGGGAGGGTGATGAAAGAGAAGGTGACAGACCGACTCGCCCTCCTGGCCCAAGACGCCGAAAAGTCAGAGGCGAACAGGATCGAGATCCGTGACAAGTCCTTTGGGATCGTGACCGCTTCCATGGCCTACCAGTACGTCCGGGAGGTCTGGCCCGAGGCCTCGGTCCTGAAGCTCGGCTTCTCCTACCCCTTCCCCGACGGCCTCATACGAGAGTTCGCCGAAGGCGTCGACCGGCTTCTCGTCGTCGAGGAGCTGGACGACTTTCTAGAGGAGCACGTGAGGTCTCTTGGGATCGAGTGCCAGGGACGAGAGTTCGTTCCGGGGGTCGGAGAGCTATCCGTCACCCGCCTTCGGGGTTCGAGGGCCCGGATGGAAGGGCGAGAGCCGGAGGCTCTGGACCATAGGTTTGCCGAAGGGCTTCCTGCAAGGCCTCCAGTCCTTTGTCCGGGCTGCCCCCACCGGGGGGTATTCTACGCCCTGGGAAAACACGACGTCGTCGTCTCCGGGGACATAGGCTGCTACAGCCTCGGGGCCTTCAAGCCCCTGGACAGGATGGACATAATCCTATGCATGGGCGGCGGGATATCGATGGCTCACGGCTTCGACAAGGCCGGTGACAAAAGGAAGGTGGTGGGAATCGTCGGCGACTCGACCTTCTTCCACTCGGGGATCACGGGGCTCATCGACATAGTCTACAACCGGGGCTCATCGACGATCATAGTCCTGGACAACAGGACCACGGCGATGACCGGCCACCAGGACCATCCGGGGACCGGAAGGACCCTAATGGGCGATGCCACTAAGGCGATCTCCATCCAGGACGTCGGGCGAGCCTGCGGGGTCGATCGAGTTTCGACCGTCAACCCCTACGACCTCGAGGCGACGGAGAGGACGATCTCCGAGGAGCTGGCCGCCGAGGAGCCGTCCCTCATCGTATCCCTCGCGCCATGCCCGCTTCGGGAAAGGCGGCGGGTCGGGCCCATCAGGGCTATAGACCCAGAATTGTGCAAGGGGTGCAAGAGGTGTCTCAAGCTCGGGTGCCCCGCCATCGAGTTCGACGGTGAGGTGCCGAAGATCAACATTCACCTCTGTGGCGGGTGCGGCCTCTGCGAGGAGGTCTGCCCTCACGACGCCATATCGTCAGAGGAGGCAAAGTGATGTCGAGCGTCAAGACCACAAGCGTCGTTTTTGTGGGGGTCGGAGGCCAGGGGATCCTCCTTGCGAGCACCATCGTCGCTCGGGCCGCCATGGAGGCGGGATACCAGGTGAAGACGAACGAGGTCCACGGTATGGCCCAGCGGGGCGGCTCTGTTATCGCCCACGTCCGCTACGGGACGGAGGTATTCAGCCCCACAGTTCCCGAGGGGACGGCCGACGCCCTCGGCGCTCTTGAACAGATCGAGGCCCTGAGGTACGCCCACTACATCGATCCTGACGGCCTCGCCGTCGTCAACGCCGAATCCATCGTTCCCGTGACGGTATCTTCGGGAGCTGCGACCTATCCCGAGGACGTGGCCGACCAGCTGAGGAAGGCCTTTCCGCGGCTCGTCTACTTCGACGCCGGAAAGATGGCCGTGGAGCTTGGAAACATCAGGGCCGCAAACATAGTCCTTTTGGGGGCTCTGTCGAGAGGACTCGACCTCCCGCTGGATGCCTGGGAGGGGGCGATCGCGTCCTCTGTCAAGGAGAAGCAGAGGGATCTGAACTTGAGAGCTTTTGAGATCGGAAGGAGTATCAGATGAGGGGGAAGGGCAGATGAGAGGCGAAGGAAACTTTCAGAACGAGAAGATGGAGACGGCATCGCAGGAAAAGATCAGAGAGCTTCAGGCCCGGCGGCTGAAGGAGATAGCAAGGCACGTCTACTCGAAAAACCCGATCTATCGGAAGCTCTTCGACGAGCACGGCGTCTCTCCCGAGGATATAAAGTCTGTCGAGGACGTGACGAAGCTCCCTCTGACGAACAAAGATCTCCTCCGGGAGAGCTACCCCCTGGGCCTATCATGCGTCGATCGGAACAGGGTCGTCGAGATGCACATGTCCAGCGGCTCGACGGGGACTCCCGTCGTCATGCCCTACACCCTGGCGGACCTGAACCAGTGGGCGGAGTGCATGGCCCGATGCTATCGGATGGCTGGAGCTGTGCCCGGAGACGCCGCCCAGATCACGCCCCTATTCGGCCTATTCAACGGCGGCTTCGGGATGTATCACGGGGCCCGGGCGGCAAACCTCTTCGTCATCCCGGCGGGGCCCGGAAACACCGCCCGCCAGATCAGGCTCGCCAGAGACTTCAAAACCCGCGTCCTCACCGGCGTCGTCAGCTATGGAATTCGCCTGATGGAGGTTATGGAGGAGATGAATGAGTCCCTTCCGGACCTTGAGATCGGGATCTTCGGAGCCGAGGTATTCAGCGATTCGATGAAAAAGAAGATCTCCTCAGGCCTCGGGATCGAGGCCTTCGACATCTACGGGATGACCGAGTCGGGGGGTGTCGGTACCCTGGGGATGGATTGCATAGCTCACGATGGGCTGCACGTCTGGGAGGACCACTACATCGTCGAGGTGATCGACCCGAAGACGGGCGAGCCCGTCGATGACGGCGAGACCGGCGAGCTGGTGGTGACTGCCCTGACGAGGGAGGCTTTGCCCGTCATTCGGTTCAGGACGGCGGACCTCACGAAGGTCATCAGTCGGGACGAATGCGACTGCGGCAGAACCCACGTCAAGATCGCCCCCATCACCGGGAGGATAGACGACATGCTGATCATAAAAGGGGTGAACTTCTTCCCAAAGCAGGTAGAGCAGGCGTTGATGCAGATCCCCGGCGTCGGGGCGAACTACCAAATCATCATCGAGGAGACCGACGGGATGAAAGACGTTCGGATCAACGTCGAGGCCGAGTCCGGGGTGACGGGCTACGTCGTCGAGAAGGCCCTGAAGGAGGCCCTCGGATTCAGCCCGAAAGGGGACGTCTACCCCATCGGCGGCCTGCCCCGTCAGGAGGGGAAGGCGAAGAGGGTCTTTTACAAGAAGGCCGGGGAGGGGTAGGTAGACGAAAGGGCTAGCTTAGCCTCTTCATCTATCACCTAAGTTCCTAAGTTCTTTTTTATGTGTTTCTCGACCCAAAAGCCAACATTCAAGTGGATAGCATTTCTGTTCATGGGAGTTGCAGAAGTAACCATCTGGATTAATGGAGAAATGCATCTAAAGATTGCGAATTTGAATGATAATCTCGTTAAGATCATTCGACTATTTGGGCAGGACTGCGAAAAATACTATGCGCTGGAGCGTTGATGCGGAAAGCCGGTCATATCGCTATCCCGTCCTCCTTCACGCTCAAGAGAGAAGGAGTGCTGTACTCCTGGAAGACTTTCAAGGGATAGACGATGGCCGAGATCACCACGTCGTGGCTCAGGGAGCGTTCCGCGATCAGGTCGTCTATCAGATCCCTCTCCGCCCGGCTCAGCTCCCCATCTGCGAGGATCACCAGGTCCACGTCTGAGGACGCCGAATAATCCCCTCTCGAATAGGAGCCAAAGAGGAGCAGCCCGACGAGCTTATCTCCCAGCACCTCTTTCATCTCGGCCTTCAGCTCTTCAAGGAGCTTCAAGACTGCCTCGCGGTCCATTCTTTCAGCCCTCCAACGCGGCGTATTTGTTTGCTGGCGTCATCCGAATCTCGCTGAAACTGCATATAATAGTGGTCGCCAATGAAATAAATATATTTTCGGATGCAGCGCCTCTGCATTCTCCTCGTGTCTAGTCGACGTCGAAGAGACGATCGCGGGAAGTGATAGAATCCCAAGTTGCGGCTCGCTTCTGGAAATAGAGGGTCGTGCCCGGCCCAAAGATTTCATGAGGAACTGTATCAAACGGCGATATTTTCCATTACGATTTCCACACCAATTGTGTCCGCTTCATCAGCTTCGGAGTTTCGACCTAACGCTCTTAGAGCCTCAGATTTAATATGCCAAATAGTGGATAATTGTGATCTATCCGGAGATTGATCTTGCTGGATTAATTCGTCACATAGTTCAATCGTCTTATTATAGGCTTCCTCAGCTTCGACGTCATATCCCAAATAATTTAGGATAGTTCCTTTGAGAAACAAAAAATATGCGTCTTTAGGGTCTAACTCGATGGCTTTGTTACAACACTCGAGGGCCTCATTCCAATAACTATTAGCCTCTTTAGCACATTGATCTTTGTCATAGCATATTATAGACTCAAAGTCAAGTTCAAAATCAGCGCCGAAATCGTCTTCAAAGGAATCAGGATCCTCGAGATAATCCCATTTTAGATCATACTCAATTCCTTTACGCTTTAGAGCCAACGCTTTATAATACCATGCATCCGCATTTCTGGGATCAATTTCGAGGGCTTTATTCAAGTAATAAAAACATTCATCTTCGTCAAACATTACGTAGGCGACTTCTAACAAAATACTACTCATATCTAATATAGCATCTATATTTTCAGGATCATTCTTTAGGATGTTTTTATAACATATTATAACGTCATCCCTGGAATCCAGCGATCCCCAGAGGAGTTCACACTGATCGCATTGATTAGTCACAGTTTCGTCAGAAACGGGTGTTACTTCCACCTCGACAGGTTCGAAGCTGACCGGCTGGCAATTGGTATTCGAATTTCGTTCATCATTCCAGTTTCCGGCATTGTCGACCACGTGCACGCCGTACCAGTACGTGCCAGGGGCGGGGGGCGAATCCGTGAACGAGCCTGAGAGGGGGCCATTTTCGCACGACAGGGTGTTTCTCTTGATCTCCTGCCAATCGCTTGTTTCATCCTTGCGCCATAGCTCAACTTGCTTGAGGCCAGAGTCACAGCTATCTGAAACAGTATAATCGATGACAAATGATTCACCAATGTTTAAGCTCTGTGGCGAAACTCTAAAGACTTGGGTTATCGGGGTGGAGGAATCCCCTGAGCTAGGCTTCACAATTATTAGCTGAGTATTTGAAGGAGAGCCGATAGTTTTCTCAAAGAGTTTGTCATATGATACCCAATAAGTCCCTACACCTATATTGGCAGTAGATGGATCATGGATTTTTACCACAGGAGGATTAACGAGCAAGTTAGTGAAGAATGAGATGAAACCAATATCACGAGGCGCGAAATTATTCATTTCTTCATTCTTTGAATACCCTACAATCACGGAAACATGACCTTCACTTGGATAACTACTTTCTTGTAAGAACGATGCCAATACTGGAAGATCTGTGGCGTCATACAACCAAGGACCGTTTGAAAGAAGGATTATCGGATGACCGCGATCTATTGCCTGAAATATTTCATATTGAATGTCATTTTTGTTCTGTGTGTTTATTTCTTCAATAGCGAGATTGTTATTACTTAAAGATCTTATCGCCTTTCCATAATACTCATAACATTCCCAAGGCAGATCATCTATATCCCGGCCACCCCATGTTTGACCTGCTAGTTTAAACGTCTCAACTGCAACTGCTTGGGGCGATTTGCTATAACCATAATAACTCAGAACCATTTGAGCGCTTACCCATGCACACCACTGAGTGTCCCCTTGAGAGTAGCTCGGAAAATCATCTAACACCTTTTCTTGTCCATCTGAACCGCTCTGTCCTGCAGCCACAGATCCCGCCACTAGCAAGACGATCATTGCAAAGGCAAAGGGAAATATCTTCATGTCAGATTCCTGGCTCGATTTTTTTTTGGCCATTGAAGTGATAACCGGAACAATTATTTGTACCTATCGGATGAATTTAGAAAAATTATGATTATGAAATTTAAGCTACATATTACGAGATTATGTCGCTTCAATTTTCGCCAATCTTGAAACTGCCCTCTCTCAAAGAGTTTTTGCTTTTCCCTCAGTAGTGCACCAGCGTCCCCTCCATCTTCGCCTTCCGGACCGCGTACCGAAAGGCGAGGAGGCTCACCGGCAGAAGGATCACCGAGAAGAGGACCAGCGTCCCCACGTCCGGCGCCAGCTCCCGCAAGCTGTAGCCCTGAAGGAGGGCGTGCCTCATCCCGTTCAGCGAGTAGGTCATCGGCAGAAGGTGCGAGACCGTCTGAAGCCACGCTGGCAGGACGGTGATGGGGAAGAAGACCCCCCCGAAGAGCTCCGAGGTGCTCATGAAGAGCATGTTTATCGGGTCGCCCCTCTTGAAGATCATGATGAAGCTCGCCGAGAGGATCCCGATGCTGGAAAAGCAAACGATCGTCAGGCCGAGGATGATCAGCGCCCCCAGGACGTTGGCGCCCGCGAGGCTAACGCCGAGAAGGACGCCTATGATGAGGTAGAGGAGGACCCGGAAGGAGGCGAAGATGAAGTTCCAGAGGGTCGAGAGGGTGATGATCGCCGAGGCGTCGGTGGGGGTGACGAGCATCGCCTCCAGGGTCCCCATCATCTGCTCGTCTCGGACGCTCTCAGAGAACCCCCGGAGCGATACCATCAGATACCCCGAGAAGGCGATCCCGATCAGGACGAAGGAGAAGTAGTCGCCGCCGTAAGGCTCCAGGTACTTCATCCCGGCGGTCCCGATCAGCTTTGCGACGAAGTAGTAAGTGAGGATGTTGAAGAACATGAAGAAGAGCCGGAGGAAGAACTCGAACTTGTAGCTCATCTGGAGCATGTAGCTCCTCCTCACAAAGGATAGGGCCTTCCGATAGATCGTAATCATACCCCGCCCCTCCTCCGGCCGAGGCCGCCGCCCCGGTGGGGAAAGCCCCTCCGATCCCGGCGGAATCCCGGCGCTGCCGTGCCTCCTCGCTCCTCAAACTTCTTTCCGGTATAATGCAGAAATACGTCGGAGAGCTTCGAGCCGTCTCCCAGGCTCGCCTTCAAGTCGGCAGGGCTTCCGACGACCTTTATCCTGCCGTCGTCGAAGATCGCCACCCGGTCGCAGAGCTCTTCCGCCTCTTCGAGGTTGTGGGTCGAGATGAAGATCGTCTTTCCCCGCTCCTTGACGATCTCTTCTTTGATGAAATCCCGGAGGCCCTGGGCGGCTCCCGGATCGAGGCTTCTCGTCGGCTCGTCCATGAATAGGACCGAGGGATCGTTGAGGAGGCCCCTTGCGATCGCCATCCTCTGCTTCATCCCGGCAGAATAGTTGAGGAACCGCTCGTCGGCGGCATATTTCAGATCCACGACCCCGAGAAGCTCCTCGACCATGTTTTTGGCGTCGTCGGAGTAGAAGTTGTGAAGGGAGGCGAAAAACTCCAGGTTCTGCCTCCCGGTCAGCCTCCAGTAGAAGCTCCTCTCATCGGTGGTGACAAGGCCGATCGACTCTCGGACCCGTCCGCTCTCCTCCTCCAGGTCGAAGCCGTTTATCCGGGCAATGCCCTCCGTCGGAAGGATCAAGGTGCAGAGGATCTTTATCAGTGTAGTCTTCCCGGCCCCGTTCGGCCCAAGGATGCCGAAGACCTCTCCCTTTCTGACCGAAAGGTCGACCCCGTCCACCGGCGTGATCCCGCCAATCGCGGGCCGACGACGGACGAGGTCGGCAAGGCCCCTCGGCGCCACGAAAGTCTTTGTCAGCCTAATTGTCTCAATAGCCGTCTCCCCGATGATCCCGCCTCCAGAAGATCTCCGCATTAAGAGCCAGAATCACGATAGCCTGATCTCCTTTATCTCAGAGAGGCTTCGAGGAAGCCCGCACCTCTTCTTCCCGTTCGAGAAGAAACTGCCGTTGTGGTTTTGGCGCGAGCCGTTCGCTTTGATCTGCCTCACCGGCACGATAAAAGGCGCCTCCGACTGGGACCTCACCGCCACCTCGACATTGTAGATCGCCTCGATGTTCTCGGGGGTCAGAACCGAGGCAGGATCTCCGGCGGCCATGATCTTCCCCTTCTTCATCATGATGATCCCGTGAGAGTACTTCGATGCGAGGTTGAGGTCGTGAAGGGCGATCAGGGCCGTCATCCTCCTCTTTCTCACAAGGTCGCTGACGATGTTCATGACGTCGAGCTGGTGCCAGATGTCCAGGTTGCTCGTCGGCTCGTCGAGGAGCATCACCTTAGTCTCCTGGACTAGGGCCCTTGCGATCAGGACCTTCTGCTGCTGCCCCCCGCTCAATTCGCCAAAACCGCTCATGGCCAGATCCTCGATCCCGAGAAGCCTCAAAACCTCCCAGACCTTCTCCTCGTCGTCGGAGCTACTGAGCCAGCCGATGTGAGGCCTCCTCCCCATCAGTACGGTATCGAAGACGTTCGACGAGAAGGTCCGGGCCGAACTCTGGGGAACGTAGGAGAGGTTTTTAGCGATCTCCATCCGGTCCATCTTCGTCACATCCTTCCGATCGATCAGGATGTTCCCGCACGACGGCGTGAGGATCCGGTCGATGCACTTGATCAAAGTCGACTTTCCCGAGCCGTTCGGCCCCACTATCGTCACCAGACGCGAGGGCCCGATCTCAAAGCTGACATCTTTTAAGATCATTGAGCTGTTGTAGCCAAATTCGATACCCTTTGCCTGGAGCTGGATCATCATGCCCAAAACTCCCTCCTTCTACCTTTCAACATCAGATACATGAAGAACGGAACCCCGATAACCGAGGTCATGATCCCCGTCGGTATCACCGTCGGGGCGATGACGTTCATGGCCGCGCCGTCGGCGGCCACCAGAACCACTGCCCCCAAAATCCCCGAAGCCGGGATCAAAAACCGATGATCTCCGCCCAGGATCATCCGGGCCATGTGGGGCGCCACAAGCCCGATGAAACCGATCGTCCCCGTGAAGCAGACGACCGTCGCCACCACCAGGCTCGATACCAGCATTACGTGTACCCTGACGTGCTCTGCATTGACGCCAATGCTCTTCGCGGTCTCGTCCCCAGAGGTCATTATGTTCAGATCCCAGGCTTTCAGCATCAGAAGAGGTATGCAGATCCCAAAGACGGCCAGGATTAGGGGGATCTTGTTCCAGGAGAAGGCGGATAGATCTCCCATCCCCCAAGAGGTCATGAGCCGGAGCTGCTCGTCGTCGGCGAAGTACTTGAAGAGCTGGCTCATGGCGGAAAAAAAGTAGTTGACTGCGATCCCCGCCAGAATCAGGGTCTCCGAGGTGGCCCCCTTGATCGCGGCAAGCCCTATGATGAAGCAGGAGCAGAGAAGGGCGAAGAGGAAGGCGTTTCCGATGAGGAGGTAAGGTCCGCCGAGGATCGAGATGCCCAAGACTGCTGCTATTGATATGCCAAACTGTGCCCCTGACGAAATTCCGAGGGTGAATGGGCTGGCGAGAGGGTTCTTCAGGACCGCCTGCATGACACAGCCGCATACCCCAAGGCCTAACCCGGCCAGGATCCCGCCCACGATCCTCGGAAACCTTATGTTCCAGACGACCCGCGAGGTCAGAGGTTCCACCTCGAAATAGCCCGGATAGAACCGATCGATGAGGGCGCGGTAGGCGTCGGCGACGGATATGTCCAGGGGCCCTAGGGTTATGATCACCCCCGTCAGGATGACGATGGTGGCGATGATCGCCGCCATGAAGAGGTAGCGTGCGAATACGAAGGAGTCGTGAGCCTCCTGCATCCTGCTCCTCTTTCCCGCCCGGGTCGAGATCCGCCTCACCGTCTTCGCCGTATCCACCACCCCAACTTACCTATCGATGACGGCTCTCGCCAGCCCCGCAGTCGCACAGATATCCTCCGCCGAGCGCCTCGGCCCGTCAGAGCCGGTGGAGACCACGATGAGGTTCTTCTCCTTTGCGATCTCGGTGAGGGTCTGAAACTCCCTCAGCTTCAGGGCGGAGGGCTTCTCCTCGTAGAGGGTGGCGGCCTCGTTCATCCTCTGGGACGCCTGGAACTCGCCTTCGGCGAGGATTATCCTCGCCCTCTTCTCCCTCTCCGCCTCCGCCTGCCTTGCTATCGCTCTGAGCATGTTCTCGGGCAGAGCCACGTCCCTCATGGTGGCGGTGATCACCTTGATCCCCCAGGGATCGGTCATCTCGTCCAGGATCAGCTGCACCTCCTGGTTCAGCTCGTCCCGGTTGGATAGTATCGTGTCAAGCTCGTTTTGGCCGAGAACGTCCCTCAAAGTCGTCTGGGCGAGGAGGGCGGTTGCAGCTTCGTAGTCCTCCACCTCGACGATCGCCTTCGTCGAGTCTGTCACCTTGTAGTAGATGACGGCGTCGACGTCGACGCTGACGTTGTCGCTGCTTATCACCGTCTGTCTCGGAACGTCCAGCTCTCGGACCCTCAGGTCCACCTTCACGATCCTGTCGACGATGGGTATTATCAAAAACAGGCCAGGCCCTCTCTCGCCCAGCAGCTTTCCGAACCGAAAGACGACGGCCCTTTCGTACTGTCTCGTGATCTTCAGCGATGAAAATAGTATCAGGCCGATGACCAGAACGCCAGCCAAGAGCCAGATGTCCAATGCCACTTTTTTGTCCTCCCGAATTTAAGTTTCGTAAAAATTTCGGCAGATCACGAGCTCTCCGACTTAGGCCACCATATCATGGCGCTCTTGGTCCTCCGCCTGAAGGTGAGTCCTCCCCCATTATCGCCATCCTCGGTGAGGTTTTTGGCGAGGTACTCCCTCAAGAGCGGCTCGTTCTCCTCAGAGATCTCCCTCCTCGCCTTCCACCGCTCGACCGCCTCGTCGAGGCTCCCGTAGCGCTGAACGTGCTCTGCGTCCCTGATCTCGACGTTGGCGTAGATCCCCATGTCGTGGAGGATGTTGTAGAGGAGCATGTAATCTGACCGTAAGCCTCCGCCTCGCCTCGGCGGCCTATCGTAGACCCGCTCCCAGAGCTCCTCCTCGAAGCCGTCGAAGAACCACTTGCCAGCAGCGGTGAAGATGTAGACGCGCTTCTTCGCTGCCGCATCCATCTTCGCCAACGCCTCCTGGAGGTCGAACATCCCAAGGGAGTGAGATGCGATCACCACATCGTGGGGCTCGAGGTCGACCCCCAGCTCGACATCCTCCCACCTCTTTTGGATGGCCTTGTAGTTGGAGAGACCCTCCTCGGCCATGTTCTCCTCGAGATAACTGAGCATACCTCTCGACTGATCGACGGCCGTCACCTGCTTCACAATTTTAGCGATGGGGACCGAGAGGCGGCCGGTGCCTGCGCCGACGTCCAGGACAGTGTAATCCGGATCGAGCGTTAGGCTTGCCACCTGCCGATCTGTCCGCTCGTTCCTACCTCTCGTCGACCTGTTGAACTCCTCTGCCCTCTTATCCCACATATCTCCGGGGTTTTCATGACCTCTTCTCTTTCGCCCCTCAGAGATCATCGCTTTTCGAAGCTCGTTCCAGTTTATGAATCCGGTCAGATCATTCCCTCCATTTTTCTCAAGATGCATCGATGGTGGTGGAGCGAGGGACCGCCGTTCATCGACCCACCCAAAATCCCAGAACTCACGGTGAGTTCAGCCACTCCCTCGGCCAGATCAGATAATCCGCGTACTCGGTGAAGACGCCGTCAACCCCCAGGAAGGCCTTGAAGATCTCGTTTCCCTCTTTCTCCAGATCCAGGTCCTCGAACTCGCCGGGGTGGAGGAGCTTTGCCATGTAGACCATGTTTAGGAGGCTTCTGTCTGGTGGGTTGCCCCTGCAGTAGGGGTAGAAGCAGTTGTAGACGTTACCGTTCTGGACTGCAGCTATCGATTGGAGCTCCGGGGAGTTCTTGATGAAGTCGACGGCGTCTTTTGTATCGGGACTGCTGCAGGATACGAGGATGTAATCGGGGTTCCAGGCGATGATCTGCTCCAGAGCGACGTTGATGGAGGTACCCTCACATTCCTCAGCCACGTTGATCCCGCCAGCGATGCTGAGGGGATCGTAGCCGTTGACCGTTCTGGTGAAGTCGCGTCCCTCCTTCGGGTCGTAGAACCCGAGGGTGGCCCCACGAGGCGCGAAGTAGACCTTCGGCTTCTCGCTCTCGTCCAGGCCGTCGGTCACGGACCTGACCATATCAACCTTAGACTCGATGAAGCCGATCAGCTCGTCCGCCTCGTCATCCCTCTCGAGAAGGTCGCCGACGACATCGATCTGGCCGTAAAGGCCGCCCTCGTAGTCGTAAAGCCAGCCTTGGCCGCCAGCGACCACCACGGGACAGCCCACCTTGCTCTCGAAGTCCTGGACGTTGGTGGTGCCTGAGGTGATGATGACGTCCGGAGTGAGAGAGGCCATCAGCTCGTAGTATATGTCGTACCTTGTGCTAGTCTCCGGAAGGTCCGGCAACGTCCCGCCGAGGATGGTGTGGTAGCAATCCAGACACCCCTCGTCGAAAATCTCGAAGTTGGTGGGGCAGAGACATGATTTGACGGCCTGCTCGGAGGCGACGACTTTCTCGCCCTCGCCCAGGGCGATGACTATGCGACAGGTGTCAGGCTCCCGGGTGATGATCCGCTCTACGGGCCTGTAGAGCGTCACCTCTCGACCAGCCGTGTCGATTATAGTCCTCGGATAATTTTCGTTGATGTGCTCGATTTTTTCCAGCTCCTCGGCGGTGATCTTCCCGTCGTCGCAGGAGCTTTGGGCTGCCTCCAGCTCCTCGTCTGAGACGATCATGTCGCCGTCGAGGTCGCCGGGTACCATGAGATCGTAGGCTGTCGCCGGCAGGGCAGCGAGGAAGATTGAGATCGCCAAAAGCAGGATAAGAGGCAATTTTATGATTTCTCTATTTATTTTGCATATTTCACCCATTTTTATACCACCAAATTTGTGATCAAATTCTACGAAGACTAGGATTAATTAGCTCTATTTATCATTGTTGGTGAAAATGATATGAACAAAACTCATTGGAGAATTGTTATAATGATTGACAAAAGGCTGATATCGGGATTCGACATCCCATATGTATTGAAAAGAGTGCCGGATTGCGAAACTTCTGCCCACAGCCGTTATTCAGCCTCCGTTTTTAGAATTTAAGCGATACGTTTATCGCTCAGTTAGATATCTTGAGATCTGATCACGATGTCTCCAAGCCTCGCCTTCAGAAACAACCACAACCTATTCTCAAACTATTACCTGGACGAGAGAGTCAAGCAGAATGATGAGTGGCGTGAGGACGAGGAGGAACTTGGCGAGACGTTCAGGGAGATAAAGAAGCTCTTCCAAAAGAAGATCAAGATATTCCAGAACTGCAGCGAGGCGATGTTGGAAGACTCCCTGATAAGGCCGATATTTAGAATTCTCGATCACCATTTCGGAATACAGGAATCGGTATATCGGGGAGCATACAGGCCCGATTACAGCTTTTTCCCGGATTTGGACAGCCTGGCGGAGGCTTACGACCACAGGGAGAGCGACGATTTTTATCTCAAGGCTGTGGCGATAGGCGACGCCAAAGCCTGGAACGTATCTCTCGATAAAACCCAGAAAAGGGTCGGCGGATTCAACATTCAGAACCCGAGCTATCAGATAGACATCTACCTTCGGAACACGCCGCCGGAGTGGGCGATTCTGACGAACGGGAGCCGCTGGAGGCTTTATCACCAGGATACGAGCTACAGGCTTGACAGCTACTACGAGATCGATCTTTTGAACCTCGTCGAGAAGGGGCATCTGGAGGAGTTCAAGTATTTTTACCTGTTCTTCAGGCGTAACGCCTTCTTGCCTGGAAGGGACGGCAGGTCATTTCTGGATCGGGTGAAGGAGGGAAGCGTAGCCTATACCCGAAAGGTGGGTGACGACCTCCAGGAGAACGTCTACAGAGCGATGAAAGTTCTGGCCGAGGGATTTTTGCTAGATCGATCGAGGGGGCTCGATTCGGCAGAGTCAGCCCGGCTTGTCGAGGAGATCAGGGAGAACGCTCTCCGGCTCCTCTACCGTCTCCTCTTCATCTTTTATGCAGAGAGCAGAGACCTTCTCGACGTTGAAAACGAGCACTACAGGCAGCTCAGCCTCCAGAAGGTGAAGATGGAGGTGGCAGAGAAGCTGGACGGGCGGGAGACTCTGCTTCCGATCAGCACGGCCTTCTGGGATCGGCTCTCAAACCTATTTCGGCTGATCAACGAGGGGAGCGAGAAGCTCGGGATTCCGAGAGATGAGTTTTACATCCCGCCTTACAACGGCGGCCTCTTCGACCCGGAGAAGAACCCCTTCCTCAGCGAAAAGAGGATCGGCGACCGGTTCGTGGCAGAGGCGGTCGACCTTCTCGCACGCTCGGACGATGGCGAGAAGAAGGTCTTCGTCGACTACTCCTCCCTTGAGATCCGCCACCTGGGATCGATCTACGAGGGGCTTCTCGAATATCGGTTGAGGGTTGCAGAAGAAGATATGGTGGCGATCTCCGAGAAGGGGGCGGAGAGGTGGCTTTCCGCGAGCGAGGCAGGAAGCAAGGCGAGCAAAAAGGCGAGCGATCTGGTCTCTGCGGGCGGGGTCTACCTCGTGACCGACAAGGGCGAGAGGAAGGCGACGGGCTCCTACTACACTCCAGACAGCCTGGTGAAGCACCTGGTAGAGAGCGCCATCGACCCCCTGATCAAGCCGAAGATCGAGGAGTGCATGATGAACTCCGGCGAGGAGTTCGTCGATTACCTCCTCACCCTGAAGGTGATCGACCCGTCGATGGGGAGCGGCCACTTCCTGGTGGAGGCGACCGACCATCTCGCCCGGTATCTGATCCAGGCGAAGATGACGGCGGCCCCCGAAGGGGAGGACGAGGAGGAGGTGGCAGAGCACGACATCCAGTGGGCGAGGCGGGAGATCGTCCGAAACTGCATCTACGGCGTGGACTTAAACCCCATGGCCGTCGAGCTGGCAAAGCTCTCCCTCTGGCTCACCACCGTCGCCTCGAACAAGCCTTTGAGCTTCCTCGACCACCACCTCAAGTGCGGAAACAGCCTGATCGGGGCCGAGCTCGGGTCGGATATGAAAGGCATCCTCCTTCTCCCGACGGCGAGGGGAAAAAGCGGGAGCTGCGGGCGGCGCGCCGGAGGCGCGGGCCGGAGCGGCCAGAAGAAGACGAACGGCGAGAAAGGCGCAAACGGCGCGAACGGCTCCGACGCCGCCCAGTCGGCGCAGTGGATGCAGTTCGTCCTGAGGCGGCACGGGGAGATCTACACCGAGAAGATCTCGGGGCTCACGGCCAGGGCCGACGACGACCTGGAGACGGTCAAGTGGAAGGAGGAGGAGTACAAGAGGCTGAGGGAGTCGGAGCACACCAGGCGGCTTGAGGAGCTGGCGAACGTGTGGCTATCGACCTACTTCGGAACCGAGGTGGACGAGGAGGAGTACGCAGACCTTCAGCATCAGCTCAGCGAGGAGAGCCAACCCGACTGGAGCGCCATCAGGGGGTTGGAGTGGTTCAGAAAGGCCCAAAATATAGCAGAA
>Ga0209203_1000646_pt1 | contig 29042 bp, 23 predicted proteins | sample AD_UKC109_MetaG_FD_184423 | JGI IMG/M metagenome (GOLD analysis project Ga0209203, IMG submission 184423) | Active sludge microbial communities of municipal wastewater-treating anaerobic digesters from Hong Kong - AD_UKC109_MetaG (SPAdes)... | ecosystem: Engineered > Bioreactor > Anaerobic >... | reverse complement strand
TATCATTTATTCATGAAACCCTTATTTACTTTGCGTATGAAATATTTTCTTCAGGAAATACTTGACGGTTTTTTCCCCTTTGAATTGGATGATTTCGATTTTTTGTCTTTATTGCCAATCTCCACTTCTCTTGAAATTGAGTCCTTTACAGGTGTAAACAAAGAGACGGTAAGAAAGTATCTGAAAAATCTTTCTTTGCAATTGGAAAACGGTCTTTTGATATCATTTAATCTGATCACCCCGGAAGGTCTTTTATCCAAAAAGCATTATCATCACTTTCGACGAGTGATTGGGCAAGAGGATCACAAACAGGCTTTCGAGGAAATGGTAAAAAAAGGAATAGAATATCCACAAAGTGTTTTTCTCAAGAGTTTTCTGTTGTTTGATTTACTTGAAAAATGGGGGCTTTCCCACAAAGAAGTTGAAAAACTGACGGCAATGAAGGAATTTAAGGTATTAGTCAAAAATCTAAGAAATAAATAAGCGTCTGTGAAGGGGTGATCGGTGTTGACCAAAATAAAAATCAAATTCGATATGAATGATGATAATGCGATGGAGTTGATCCGAGAGATTATTTCTTCACTTCGCTCCACAAAAAAGGAAATGAATCAGATTGAAATTTTAGAGGTGGATAAGAAAGAAGATGTTCACTTGGTCAATATAGATGAAGTCGGGAAGATTGATGGGCAATCTGATAAAATATATTTTTACAATCAAAGTTTAAAAACAGACCGGATTCAAAAAATCGGAAATGAGTTTCCGATTCCCCTTGGATTGTTTTGCATAGACAAGTTCAAAAAAATTGGCATTGAATACACAGAGATAGCAAGATTTGAAAAGGTACTCAAGGATGCTTTTCGAAAGCGGTTGTATGATTCTCAGATGGAGAAATCAATCACAAAAGCACTGAATTGGAAAGTGGAATTAAATCGGGAGTTTATCCATCAGTCAAATTCTCAAGTATCTCTGCTTTCTGATCCCAGTATGCGTGAAGTCATGTTGCACACAAACCGTATTGCGGATTCGCTAAAAGAAGAATCAGATAATATGTTGCTGTTACGTAATGACGTCCAAAAAACTCTGGACAATATCACTGGGATAACCGGTTCTGATGAAGTGAATGATGTTCGTTCCTTTGTAGAATCTCTTTATGAACTCAACTGTGAAACGATCCATAAAAGGCATGTTGATCGAATCCCTTCGATTCTGATTGAAGGCTCGACCGGTACGGGTAAGACTTTGATTGCAAGATATATCGGGACTAAGCTTTTGTCCGAAAAGTATGAGGAATGTTTTTCAAAAATCTCGTTGGTTAATCTCAGCAAGGATACGATTGATATAGACCTGTTTGGCTGTGTGCCCGGTTCGTTTACCGGTTCAAGAATTCAAACGGGGAAAATGATTGCCAACTACGGCGGGGTTTTGTTTTTAGATGAAATAGGCGATATTCCAATTGAGATTCAGACTAAGCTGCTGACCTATATGGATGATATGAGTGTCCCCATGACGGGCTATGTTGCTCCCAAACCAATAAAAGTACCAATGATCCTAATCGCTGCAACAAACCGGAATCTTAAGTATGAAGTCATGAGTGGGCATTTTCGTGAAGACCTTTATCATCGGTTTACATACAAGATTCATCTACCGGATTTAACGGACAGAAAAGAGGATTTCCGATTCCTGTTGAGCTTTGCCTTGCAGAAAATGAACCGTAAATCCAAAATCAAAACTATCAGCATATGCGCCATTGAATACCTTGAAAAACAAGCATTTCCTGGGAATTTCCGGGAATTGGAGTCCAGGTGTTCAAGAGCCATTTCACTTGCCGAGATAGCCGGTAGAGATGTTTTGCTTAAAGCTGATTTTGAGGATTATTGATTGTTTATTGCAAAAGAAAAATAAAAATTAACAAAATGGCACAGTTTCCAAGCATTAAAAAAAGAGTTCCGATGAAACACATTAATGACCATTTTGTTTTTTTGTTTAAATTTTCAAGCTTTCCAGCAAATTGTTTGTTTGTTTCTGAAGATTTAAAAATAAAAAGATTGTATTTTTCATCAAACCGGTCTTCTAGATGAGAATACTGTTCAATTTTTTCTGCTAACTCTTCAGCCATTATTTTGGAGTTAGAGATAATTTCTTTTTGTGTTTTTTGCTGATGGTCTGTTTTTTTAATTTGTTCCGCTATTGAAGAAATAAGCTCTTTGATTTCATTTGATTTTTGAATACTTTCGTGAAACTGCTTTGAAATTTCAACTAGTGCATTTATTTCTTCTCTTTCATTACAAATGTTATTTTGTAAAGCTTCTAGATCTTGAGCATATTGATCGGTTTGCTTTTTTATCTCAATGAGTTTGTTTTCGATGAGTAATATTTCTTCTGTATTCAGATTCTCAATGAGATCGATAAAGTCTTTACTATTTTTGAAAAACGAATTGATCTCATTCTCATTTTCTTTTATCTCTTTGATGTTGTTTTTTTGAAGAGAAATCATGTCATCAATTTCATCACTCAATTCTTGTAAAGATTTCATTTGAATGGTTTTTAATGACTCAACCTTTAGCAATTCTTGGTTGGTTAGGTCTAATTTGCTTTGGATGGATAACTCTACAACTTCTCTGACTTTTTGATCCCAATGTATTTGAACGGTCTGATCAACTTGATTAGCCATTTGTTCTTGCCAGGTATTGGTGAGTTGATTGATGGAGTCTGAAATTGAAAATATCCGCTTATTCATTGATTCAATTTTTGAAATATCTTCATCTAAGGTTTGATAATCATATTCTCTTTTTTTCATTTGTTGTCTCCTTTAATGATTGACAATGCTTCTTCAATTTGTGATACCATTTCGTTTATCTTAATTTCACTTTTTTCGAGATGATGATTAATAGTATTCCTAATAAATCCAATGTGGTCTAGATTATTATCTCTTGCTAGATTACAGATATATAGATAAGAGTCTTCAGAATTATTCCATTTCTCTCGATACTCAATAAAATCTACTGGGCTTTTCAAAGTATTGTAGATTCAAAATAAATCAAGTGTATTCAGATCGTTAGAATATTTTTTAATACACCGTTCCACGTACATACGATCAGAGGCATAGTCAAATAATGCTATCGCTTGTCGAATCTCTAAAATACTTTCGTGATAGAGTCCCATGATCCTTTTAGAAGAATTATTTAAAAGGTGTTTTATTTCGTCATTCATCATGCCAAGGTGTGTTAATTTTTCGACTAACAGGTAGATGATTTCAAAAAGTTCTTCCATATCTGCTCCGTGATTTGCAAGTAAATTTGTTTTTTCAATTATTTTTTTTATCTGATATCCATTCCTGTTTTTAAGATTGGCTATATCTCCTATGATGCTTTTTGTCATTTGTTTTTGGTTGATTAAGTTTCTGCCGTTTTCCATCAAAAGTTTCTTTAAAATGACATCTTCCGGTTTTTGGATAATTATAAGTTCATTACGGTTTTCCAGTCTTTGTTTATTTTGGCCGTATGTTTTTTGATCCATAGCTATTAATACACTATATCGTGATCTTGTCAGGGATGTATAAAGGCGATAAACATCAATTGCTCTTTTCTGATCCGGATTTGGGAAAAGGTTGAACAAAACCACGCTATCAAATTCTAATCCCTTGATGTCTTCTGGAGAAAAAAAGGAGATTTTCGAAAGGCTTTCTTCTGTCAGGTACTTTTCTAATTGTGGTCTATTCTCAGTAGCTATAACAAATTGATAAAAATGACCAAACTCATTTTTATTCTCGTTGATGATTCTATTTATTTTTTTGCATAGCTCTTCTGGTGATACCACGACAATAACAGGTAAGTCTCCTGCTTTGGAATAGTTCTTTTTTGAAGCTGGATTCATTGGTTTGCTTGTTTCTGATGATTCAACAAAGTCTTTGTATATGTCGGTAATGATCTTTTCGGCTAGTTGCGCAATTTGAGGACTATTCCGATAATTATTTAATAACATCCCTTTTTCTATTATCAGTTTCTTTTTGTTAATTTCTGAGCAAATTTTCCCAAGTTTAAAATCGTTGATGTTTATTTTTTGATTCATATCTGCGAGAAAGACTAGTTTTTTATAGAAATTTCGTGGATTTTGACAGAAAAAGAAGTCAATGATGTGTTTAATCAGGTATATTGGTAAATCTTGAGTTTCGTCAACAATCATATTGACGTTGTGTTCTTTGATCAGAGCTTCAATTACTGATCGATTCTTGTAAATATTCCTAAATAGGTCATAATGGTCAAATAAATCTTTTTTTATCTGAATATAACATTTTTGGAAGTCTAGTTTCTTTAATAATTTGTAAAGCGACTCGTTTTCTAAGAGAACCAAATCTTTTGTTGGCATTTTTTGCATCGGTCTTATAAAGTTCACTATTATTGCGTATATTTGATCTAGGGAATACTCTTTTAACTCTTTATACTTCCAATTTTCAATTTCATTGTTGATAAATTTTCCCATTTTTTTCTTAATTTCATCGGGTTGGAATTTGTTTCTGTCGTTTCCTAGTAAATTGTAAAAGAAATCATCATGAGTTGCAATAAATAGTTTTGGTTGTTCTGAAAGTTCTTGAAAAACATCAGTCTGTTTTGTGACTTCGATTATTTTTGAATTTAAATTCAACAAAGTGAAATGAGTTAAGCACCATTTTCTCAATTCCTTTGTTGGAACCAATAGAAAGGTGTTTCTTTGATAAATTTCAAGAAACTTTCTTCCTATTTCTACAGCACAAGTTGTCTTACCGCTTCCAGCAGCTCCTTGAAAGATCCATACTTGTCTTTCATCCTTATTTGTTATTTCAGATATGTGCTCCATTTGTTCTTTGGTTTCACAGAATAAAACAGATACTTTTCACGAAGAAGGATCTGTAAATCATCAGGGGTTTTTAAATATTGCTCTTTAATTTCATAAACCTTGGTGTTTTCAATTAAACCCTGATCCGTTGTTTCAGGAATGAAATGAACAGCCTCAACATCTTCGGTGTTGATTAGTTCGTCAATATTTGTTTTTAAGACTTCATCAGTAAATATCCGATTCATTTTTCTTACACGACTATAGGTATTTTCATCTTTTCTGTCGACCAGCAAAAGATCAAGAAATTTATCAGAATATTGAAAAAAAACACGATAATCATGTTTACAATGTTTTCTGAATATGGTATGTTTGGTGTTTTTAACCTTCACAATCCCAGAAAAGTCGTAATCTCGAAGTTGTTTATTGATTTTCAATAATTCTTCGACAATTTCTATATTGTAATTAATTGAAGCATTTCTGGCTTCTTCAGTTATTCTTACAACTTCTGCCATCCGATGCCTCCTTTGTCGTTAGATCATTAACAGTGCCGTGTTTTCTTTTTCGCTTTTTTTGAAGAAAGGATCGGCATTTGATTCAGAAAACTATCTCGGTTATCATGTGCTCATAGTTGTTTACTTAAAAAAGGACAGAATCTCATCAGTTGTATAGGCTGCCAATTTCTTTAAAGTTGGCAAGTGATTTTCAGGGTAATTTCTTGGGAAATGATCCTGTTTACTACCGGTATGTGAGATGTAGTTTCGTACCGGACTTAGTTCTTCCCAAATCATTTCTAATTCATTGATCTTTTCGCTGCCTTCTTTTGTGCATTCTTTCAAATTGCTTGTTATTTCTTTTGTGATGTCATCCCTAAGCTCATGTTTTAAGAAGGATTTTATTTGTTTTCCATAAAAGTAATAATTTATGATCAATTCTCTAAATAATACGATGGCACTTTTGTAATCTTCGATTTCTAAATACCATTTCAGAATGTTTTGTTCACGTATGATTTCTTGGGCATTGAGTTCAATTTCACTTTTTTGTTTCCAGCTGCACTTGACTTTTTCCAGATAACTTGAAATTTGATTTAACATTGTTTTAATCACCCAAGGATAATCAAAGAGTGCAAAAACATCTTCTTTCTCAAATTTTTCTATAATCTCTGTTAATGTCCATGCGCTTTTACCAACTGTATAGATATCAACTGAATTAAAGTGAACAGAAAATTCATTCATATATTTTGACATTTTGTTAATCAAGTTGATTTTTTTAAAGTCATCAGGGGAAGATGAAAGTGCTTTTAACTGTTGATATATTTTATCAAGCAGTTTGGCAAATTCTTTTCCTTCGCCCTTGTTAATAAATATCTTTGTCGCAAATAACCAATCAATAATTTCTGTTGAGGCATTTGCCTTTTCAAAAGAAAAACCTTCTTTTAATGTTCCCCTCGCATAGAGTACCTGTATTTCAATTTTAAATGTTTCTCTGAAAAATAATAATTCAGGATATAGGAGAAAAGGGATGTCTCTGAATGTATTGGTTATGTCCAAATAGAGTGTTTCAACCTCCAGCTTCCTTAATTTTTCAAAGAGTTCAGCAAAAAGATCTCTTTGATTGTTTTCTGAAAAGAATAGAAATTCGTATTGCTTGTTTGATATTCCCATATTTTCCAGTTTTTCTTTTAGACTTGAAGCATGCATTTCGTATGATTCTTTTGTGCAAAGAAAAAGGATAGCACCACTATCCTTGGGTGAATTTTTCAATAGGTATTTTGTTAATGCAATACCACAGAACTTTTCGTTTATCGTGTTGCCTTCTTCGAAACTGTATGTTGTATCTTGATAATTTGTTGTCCCAACAAATGAGATTAATTGCCATTTGTTTTTGGACGTTTTGTCCTCAGTTCTCATTAACAATTTTTATTTCACCTCACAGAATTCCCCCCGAGTTACTTAGGGGGAATAATCATAGTTTTTTTACAAAGTATCTTTATTTTTCACTTTTTTCTCTTTTACTTCAATTTCAATTTCGATGCTTTTCAAGCCGTTTTGAGAGATTTCATTGATCAAAGCCGTTTCAAATTCGTCTTTTACATCTTTTCTTAGTGTTTTTTCTATTTTTTCGTTTTCCTTTTCAATGATGTATTGGATGAACAATTTTCCCTGTTTCTGTTCATTTTCATCGTATTTTTCTCTATAAAATCGAGGGTAGCCCATGAGAACCGATGCGTGTTTATTGAAGTGGGGGAATTGTCTGATCTTGAATGCAAATCTTGCCAGTTGTTTGAGTTCATAAGGGATTTTAAAGTATTCTTCGTTGGTTCCGCATTTGACTATTTCTTCAATAACATCATAAACGGCATTTTCAAGATAACTGCCTTTCTTTTCAAGTTCTTCTGCCCAATCTTCATTTCCAGGGTCTTTCCTGAAGGCCTTTAATATTTTCATGGTTTTTTGGAGATCAAATTCAAGATTTAGGGATCGGATATAGTTATTGTACTGGTTCATTAGTTCTAAGGCAATATTATAGGATTCCATTGCAGTTCTTTCGGTTCTAATTCTTGAGTAGTCTTTCGATTGGGCTCTGTCGGCCTGAACATCTGTTCCGTCAATAAATCTTAGCCATTGTGCTGCGATTTGTGTTAATGGGATCCAATCGGGATCATGGTTAAAGGCTTTCTTTAGAACCTGTTCAAGGGATGTGAGATCCAAACGGAAGATTTTTGCAAATCGTTTATCTTTTCCGCCTTTATTCTTTATCTTCAGATAACCTCTATGGTATTTGCAAACCAGCTTGATTGCTGTTTTCATTTTTTCTAACTCTTGTTCATTTATCAGATCTTCCATGCCTTTTAACAACTGAAATTCTTTTCCTCTGGTTTTTTCTTCCAGCATTTGCACGGTGAGTTCGTTGTGAAGGTCTCTGACGACTCCGGGAAGACCGTCCAGGAACATTTTTCTGTCGTTTTCAAAATGCCAGATGGTGTTGGTGTGTCCCAAGTCATGTACGTTCATGGCAATTGCCAAAATAAAGAAGAAATGATCATGCAGCTTTTCGGGTATGCCTTTCAGAAAGGTATCTTTTCCGATGATGTTGATTAAATTATGAGCGAATTCCATTAGTCGTTTGCTGTGTCTTTGTGAGTGTTCGACTGTTTCAGGAATTTGATCGCCTATCCACTGCAGTGACCATACGTCTCGGATTTGATCACTGACGTAGTTTCGCCATTTCTCATTTTCAATATAGTTCAGGAAGTCCTCGCCATATCCCAACGGAATTTTTTTTGTTGTTTCATATGCCTTTTTAATGTCTTCCAGCTGAAGCAAACTCACTAGGTCGGATGATTGATTTTCTGTGCCTAATTGAGTGAAATCAAAGATGTTTTTAATGGATTGCGGTAAGGAGATGTATCGTCTATAGCTGATATTTTGATTTTCCAGCATATGAAAGAAGGCATAGTAGCCGTCTATTTTTGTACTGTCCCAATTAACCGGAACGGCAGGAAATTTGATCAGTTCCATGGATCTTTCTTGTTTGTAGAAAAAAGGCTTTTGACTGAACATACAGTACATGACTGCCATGATACCCGGGTATTTTTGACCAGATGCAATATCAAACAAGAGTTCTCTGTTGTTGCTTTTTTCTTTTTCTTGTACTGCGTTGATTCCTTTTTGAATTTCAGCGTAGGTTTTGTTGATCATTTCTCTGCTTTTAGAGGAATATTTGATTGGTATGGGCTCGCATTTGATTTTTAGAAAACGTTGCGTGTAGCTTTCTAAATCTTTGTAGATATCAGGTCGCTGATTCTGTTCATCCCTGAATCTCGGAGGTTGTTTGTTTTCATCATCTGGAAATACAAAATAATAGGCTTTCTGAACTGCATATCCGGCTTGACGCAACAAATACAGACTATCTAGCTCTGCAATGGAAGCAACAGCCGTATCTTGGTTATGTTCATTTTTGTATTTTAATTGTCCCTTTATCAGATCTTCGTAGTCATCGCTTTCTTCACGATGGGTTTGTTCGCTGTATTCCCTAAATGTTCTTTTGTAGCTCTTGAGTGAATTTCCCTGCAAGGCTATTACAGCAACCGGACCGACAAGTCTGTTTTCGATGAAACTGATGGCTTTTTGAGGAATAGGAATGGCATTTTCGATGTTTTTAGCCGCTTCGTAGGCATGAGTGGCAATGTTTTTGTTTTTTAAAAGGTTGTATTCTTCTTTTGTTTGATCTTCTTTTTTCAGTAAATCGTCTTCTTTGAAAAGTACTCTCGATTGCTCTAGGATCGTTTGCAGATTGTATGATTTTTCTGTTTTTTGTTCGATTTCAATGATATGACTGACATTGGGATATCTGTATTGTCCAATGGGTATCAATTCGTCCAAGACAAATTCGTAATCCTTTTCCATTAAGAAATACCTGATTTTGAAGACCGCCGGGTACTGTTTGAGTTCGGAAAGGTTATTTTTTACCTTAATAATGGTCTGATGCATCTCTTTGGATAGAAAATCTGGTTTCTCATCATTTATGTTGTTCATGTCCAATGTGTACTCGGTTTCAAGCATTTTGTTGGCGTACTGGGATTCACCGGTTTCTTTGTTTTCAGTTTCTTCTTTTTTGCAATAGGTCCATACATGTCTGTAGCTATCTTTCTCTTTTGAAATCTCCAATCTGATTCTTTCATACCCGCTTTGGTCTATCTTTGGGTTGATGAACCATTGCAGAATACCCGTTTTTTTATATAGACTCTCTTCATGAATTTTTTTTATGACATCCATATATTTCTGTGGTGAATGAAAGATGTATTTCCATTCTTTTTCGGTGTATGACATAGATTCTCCTTTCTTCGGTAAAATTATATTTTTTCTATTATAACTTTTGTTACATATTTTTCCAAATTCATCACCACCCTGTTCCTGTCAATAGGGTGGTGATGGTTTTTGGGTTTTACGCTACGGTTGTTTTCTCAGGGTAATTTGCAGAGTTTTCCAAATCTTTTGCAACAGCCCACCCTATCGCTTCGGTTAATGCTGCGGCTGTTCCCGAATTGATCACATTACCTATTGCGGGGATCCATCCCAACAACGCTTGTGACAGTGCCCTTCCTGTTATTGTTGCAATATAGGATCCAAGAAGTGATTTTGCCCAGCTTTTATCAATTGTTACTCCAAATACACCACCTATAGATATGATCATGGTAATTTGAATAGGTGCCATGATAGCATAGTCAGAGCCTGGTATTTGTGCTGAAAAAAATCCAACTGCTCCGCAAGAAGCCGTAGCAATGTGAATGATTTTGTGACATTGATTTTCTTGTGATTTAGTCATACCATCCACTCCTTTTTTAGGTTTTTGGTATTCAAAGTCTATTATCACACTTTTTTTGAGCTTGTTTATTCGAGGGTTTTCTTTATTTCTTCAATGGCTGCAATGTATTCTCTTTTTCCTTTGCCGGTGGTTTGAACTTGATAATAGGCCGTTCCTTTTTTGTTGCCATAAACAACCCTGATTATGTTATCTTCTGAAAGTGTCACTTTCAATTCGTCCTTTTCTCTTGCATGGAAATCATACATGTGCACCTTTTCGACAAAAGAAAGACCAGCGATTTTTTGACTTGTTTTGTGTTTTTGATCAAATTCTATGGCATGAGATTCTTTGGTGTTGAAAAGGATTTTGTTCTGTGGATCTTTTTTTGTTTCAGGAAGAATGGTTTCTAAGCGTATGAGTTCACGGGCTGATTCAATAAATACTTGCCCCATTGGATTGAATTCGATACAATGGGTTTTGTCCAGTTTTTCCCTATCTACGAATGATTTGATTTCTTGTGGAAGTGCTGCATAATTGGTATATCCGTATTTCTCCAACTCTTTTTCTTCCATGAGTCCTTTAGCTTCAAGTGTTTCCAGGATATCGTAGTGATTCAGGTAGATTTCCCAATCCAGTGAAACGGGAAGCGGAGGCATTTTGATGATTTTTGAGAATGCTTCAAACCGATAGTATACAGGGAATTTCAAGGCTTGTCCAAGTGCTAAAGCAAAGGCAATTTGTGCTTTGTATCCTCCTGTGGAATTGACGATTACGTTGTTTGCATGATTTTTAGCTATTCTGGCAAACTCTCTGACAACATTTCTCAAGCCTTCTGTTCCAAACTTGTGCTCATCAGAATGTGTCAATCCTTTTAGTTGAATCAGTTGCACCGATCCAAATCGAAATTCTTCGTTTTGTTCAAAATAATTTTTTAACAACTCACCAACTGTCTTTCCCTCCGAGGTATCCGAAATGAACAGGTAAAGTGTTCCTTGAATAAATTTTGCATTTTCGATCTGTTCAAAATTGCGAATCAAACTGACAGTAGAGTTAATTTCGCTACCGTATATTTGTGTCGTTTCTGGATTTCCCCATTGATTGACAGTCATTTGTGCTGAGAGGGTTTGTATATCATCTTTCTCCAGAAGGGCTTTTAAAGTCTCATTTCGTCTGATATTGCCAAGTAAACTGGAACCAACCGTAACGATTAAAGTTGAATACGTTTTCAAATTGCAGCCTCCTTTTTTTCTTTAGACTATTTGTTTTGGGTTTATTTATAACAAAATGTAACTATACTAATACTATTGTAATAGTAGCATTACACTGAACAAAAGTCAATCATTACTTTATTGTTTTAAGGTCTGTTATTCAGTTTCCTGAGCTGTTGACTATTCATCTCAGGTAACTGATGGGTCAGGGGGTCATCTGTCAAGATCAATTATCACACTTATGATTTCCCTTTTTTAGTTTTTACTTTCTCATATTGATTTCAAGCAGATCACACAATGAAAAAAACAAACTTTCCTATTGGATTGCATTACTGGAGTGGGATTTTTTTACCAGGTTGAAGACTTTTTTGATTATTATTCATTTATTTTTATGATAAAATATAGAAATACTGTTTTTTGGGGGTCCGGAAAATGGAAAAAGTCAACAAGATGCTTTATTCTGATGTTATGAAAGGGTTTCTTATTTCAGCGGTTGTTGTTGGCCATTCGTTTATTATCGTTGCTCACCAAATGACGAGTGTTCCTGAAAAGATGACCTTTTCTATTCTTTGTAAGTTATTATCTCCTTGCGTTTTTTGCTTTTTTTATTTTTTTGGTTATGGACAGGGCTTAAAACGAGTTCGTAATAGTTCAAAAAGGCTGTTTAAGAGAATGGGTTCAACATTCGTTTCTTATTTTATTTGGGCTACTTTTGCATGGTTTTCTTTTCAGATGCTGGGCTCTGAATACAATATCATTAACAACGCCAAGGGGATTTTGTTGAATAAACCGTTCACACTTCGTTATCTGTATGTTCTGTTTTCTTTTTCAGGGTCCTGGCAGTATTATTTCATTTTTATTTTTATCGTTTCCATGTTCTTCCTATACTATTTTCGAAATGCCAGCATTAAGGCTTTGAAGATTTATTTGATCGTTTTTTCCTGTTTGCAGGTTGCCTTTTTTTCAATCGTGACGTTTTATTTATGGACCGCTGAAGGATCATTTGAGAATCTGCAATATCTAGGAATTATCATCTATGCCAATCCCTTATCATGGGTCATTCCTCTATTTTGGGGTTACTATCGAGCCGCTTTGAAAAAAAATGTGGTTGCTGAAGTTAAAACAAAATGGTTCTATTTGCTTTTAGCGGTTGTTTACTGTTTGGCGGTTATGGAGATCTATGTTTTGGGAAATAAATGGAATGGTTATTATCTGCTGGATCAGTTTACACTTTTGACCTTGCTTAATTCTGTTCTGATGATTCATTTATATGACATTGTCATTCGTTTTGTGATTCTTCGTTCAAAAAAAGAGTCTGCGTTATTGAATGTTATGGGTACGATGGGCCGATATTCGATTATTCCATTTTTTGTTCATCTGCCATACCAGTGGTTTGTTTATGTGTTGATGACTCATCTCATTCGTTTGGAACTCAATCCTATTCCGGCTTTTTTAGCGCTTTCAGTCATAGGCTTATTACTATCTTATTTTGCAATTAAACTGATCGATATGTTACCTGTAAAGATCAAGCGTTTACTATTAGGGGTATAGAAAAGCCCCTTCGATTTAACTGTGAAGTTTTGTCTTTTAAACTTCTAAGGAGTATCCCCCCAACTCCAGCTCTAAGGGAGGAATTTTTGAGTTTTTCAGCAGGCCCCAGGTATTTCAGCAGTTTCTAACAAACTGGGTAACTTCGTCTGTTGAAGGGATTGATGTTTGCGCACCGCTCTTCGTTGTGCTATAAGCAGCTGCTGCATTGGCATAGTATATTGATTCCTCTAATGTGCAATTTTGAGACAGTTTTGCGCACAATGCCCCAGAAAAGACATCACCAGCCGCTGTAGAGTCAATTGATTTAACAGAAAATCCTTTGAAAACTTCAACTTTTGAGTCAATCAAAGCTATACAACCGGATCGACCCAAAGTCAAAAAGGGATATCTGACACCTTTTTGGGCCAGGTATTTTAAGAATGTCTCTTTTTCTGTATCATTTGTTATTTTTCTCCCAGACAGTATTTCCGCTTCCGTTTCATTTGGTTTGATGATGTCAATACATTTGAGTATTTCGTCTGGTATTTTTTCGCTTGAGGCTGGCGCAGGATCTACAACAACAAATAATCCTGATTGTTTCGCTTTTTGTATCGCCATATAAATGATTTCTACCGGACTTTCAAATGTCGTCAGAAAAATCATTCCGGGTTTGAACCATTTGATGCTGTTATTTAAATCTTCCAGATTAAACGCCGCATTGCTTCCCGGAGTAAAAGCTATGGAATTTTCACCTTTTGAATCAACCCAAATCATTGCAACTCCAGCCGAGCCGTTTTTTTCAATCTTGATCATCTCTGTAGAAACACCATTAGCATCTAATGATTTGATAAGCGTTTTGGAAAAATCATCATCAGAGAGTTTGGTCATCATTTTTACTTTCGCTCGACTTTTAGCAGCTGCAACTGCTTGATTACCGCCTTTTCCACCAGGATAAGTGTTAAAATTGTCGCTTATTACCGTTTCTCCCGGTTTTGGAAACGATTTAAGATTCATCACAAGATCCATATTGACGCTTCCAAGACATATGATTTCATTTGAAAAAGAATAATCAATCATTGATTTCCTCCCTAAGTTTTTGAGCAGCTTCTGTTAATTTGGGATTTTATTCTTCATGGTTCTCGATTCTTTCAAAGTCTCCTGTTCCTTCAGCGGAAAGCGCATCAATTGAAAACGATTCAGCCGATTTAAATACGTTGATTTTAAATGTTGCCACTCCAATGGAAGTAATACCGCATTTGTTGTAATAGACTTCAAAGGAATCTCTGTTGAGATGTAGAAGTTGGAATGGGTCGTCTAACGGGCCAAGTCTCATTTGAAGGGAGTCATTGACCTGTTCAATTTGCACCGGTCCGTATACATCGTTGTAGTAAGTTCCAGTGTAAGCACTCAGTTCCAAAGGATCTGAAAATTGTTCCGGCTGAAAGACGGTTGGATTTTGGATGGCCTGGATGGATTGTTCGAATTCAGTTTTAGCCCTGTTTCCCATTTCTCCGGTAATCACCATTTCAAAAAAGTCTTTTACCAGGTTATCTGCAAGGTTAATATCTCCCACATTGGTTAAGATGACCATGCCGATATCCAGTTCCGGGATAAAGGCGATCATGGTTTTTGAACCAATGGTACTGCCATTGTGCCACATCATGGGATAGGATAAAAAGGTTTCATATACCCAGCCCTGACAGTAAGCCATCATATCCCCTTTGATATTGGAGGTCAGGATTGTTGCAGGCGTATGCAGATATACCATGGATTGCTCTGACAGAATTCTTTGACCGTTGTATTCACCGTAATTCATGTTAAACGATAGCCATTTGACCATATCACTGATACTTGAGTCGATTCCTCCGGCTGGTGCATAGATATAGGACCATTCAAACTGCGGCTCAAAAGGGTTAAGTGGTTTCACTTCAAATGTCGTTTCGCCGGATTTGCTTTCTTTTGTATAAACGTGTGTTGTGGTTTTATTTTTCTTTTGCAGATGTTCCTCGTAGCTGATGCTGGTATCGTTCATGGATAAGGGTTTGAATATCTTCTCGGAGAGGATCGCTTCAAAAGAACTCTGATACTTGGATTCCAGTATTTTCTCACTAACTAGAAACAAAGTGTTCACATAGGTAAAGTCTTTTCTGAATTGATAAAGGGGTTCCATGTATTTCAATTTGTCTATGATATAATCTTCGTCAAATCCAAACATGACAGCCATATCCCCTACATACGGGTACATTCCGCTATGTTGCGCCATCAGATCGTGGATGCGCATGTTTTCACTGACCCAGGGATCTGCCATTTGAAAAGTTGGATAGTGGTCTCTGACCCTGTCGTTCCATGAAATTTCTCCGCTTTCTGCCAGCATGGCCATCAGAGTTGCTGTGAAGGCCTTTGATGTGGAGCCTATTTGGAATGTGGTATGTTCGTTCACATCCGTTATGCCTTTGTTGGATAAGGTCCCAAAAGTTTCCATGAAGATTACTTCGTCTGAATCGACGATACCGACAGCCATTCCAGGAACTTTCCAGTTGTCCTTCATTTCTAAAACATACTGTTTAAAGATTTCCAGTTTTTCCTGTTTTTCGGCTGATACGGAAAATGCAAGAGTCACGGAGATTAGAATCAGAAGAAAAACTATGAGCTTGTGTTTCATAAAATCGCCACCTTTTCCGGATGATATTTTACCTCAATCTCTATTCTTGACTTTTTCAATGGATTCATATAATTGCCTTTAATGCAGAGCGATATGTGTTCATTATACTATATTTGTTTTTGAAATCGTCTTTTTTCTTTTCCTCCCAAATCTTGCCGAGAAATAGATCATCAACAGGCTTAAGCACATGGAAAATATGGATAAGCTGATGATGAGAAAATCCACTCGATTCCCGAATAAAGCTGCATAGCCTGCTCCGAGAAAACCGCCGATGGACCAGGCAAAACCCATTGTTATTGATGAAGCAAATGCCCGGTTGTTTGGCATGCGGGTTTGTGCTTCCAGAATGTTTGCCGACATGGTTAAAAAGGCTCCGGCATCAAAGAGGATGTAGAACAAAGCCCTCAAAAAAATACCATCGGTAAAAAAGAAAAGTATTCCCATGATGCCCATGGAGCCGAATCCAATCAGGTTGATTCTGAAAATACCTATCTTTTCACGAAACATAACCCCTAAAAACGTGGTCAGCATGCCTGCCAGTAACCCTAAAGTCAGAAAGGCACCACCGGTGACCAGAGATTCTCCCTTTGCTTCCAGAAAGATGGGGACATAGATATGAAACAAATCCATGATAAAACTCCTGAAAAGTACGACTAGGAAAATGGGAAGAATGGATTTTAGGGCTTTGAAACCCGGAAAACGTTTTCGAATGGTGATATCTTTTTGGTATTTTGATATTTTCGGAATAATGGGAATCAGGATCAGGATGAGGATGATTGATGCTATATAGAGTTTGTTAAATCCTATTTTGCTGGTATAAAGTGTGATAAATACCGGTCCGGCTGCTGCACCAAATGTGCCAAAAACGGAGAACAGTGCTACATCACGACCTCGATTCAGCGATCCGGCTAAGCTGGCACCCAGGGGATGATAGGCTGAGTTTAATAGTGTAATCAGGAAAATAAAAAGGCTAACCGCAAAAAATGATTTGGCAAATCCCAATAACCCCATAAAGCTAATGATCAAAAAGAGTAGAATTAAAATATGTACGCCATCTCTTTTTACATTATCATAAAACAATCCGAACCCTATCTGCATAAGACTGGCAAGAGAGGATATCAGGGCAATGGTGCTTCCAAAAGTGGCGGCATCGATTTCATAAGTTTGGATGAAATAAGGACCTAAGGGTTTAAAAATCGAACTTAAAAAATCCGCCAAAAAGTGGGAGAAAGTTGCAATAAAGACCATATGTCACCTCATTATAGTTAGACATCCTAATGATTATAGCATCCAAATCCCACTACATTCTTACGATTTTCATGCTTTTCCATTACAATTTTTCTTCAGCGTTTAATCGTTTTTCGATTCTACTTTATAGTGATGAAGTAATCTGTAATGAAGGTTGTTGAAGCGAATTTGACCGTGTATGTACCCGGTATGATCGCTTCAAAGAGAAGAGATGTGTCTTTTTCAAAGGTGTCCGAAGTATTCCATATGCCATCGGTGGTTTCCATCAACAGGATTGATTCGCCTAATTTCGCTCGGACCATTCTGACTTTTTTGGTCATCAGGGGGGGGGTAATCACGGTTTGAGGCGGTAAAATATACTGTCGGGGTTGATCTATTTTTAAAGCGGGGTCTAAAAGCAATTCAAACGCTGTCTGTTCACTCTTAAGGAGTGTCATCAAATCATTCAGTTTATTTTGATAACCTAAATAGGTGATATACACAGGTAAAAACTGCTGATAATCTCTGCTTGAGACTTCCAGCATGCCGTTTTCAAATTCCCATGGAAAGGTGCAAAAAGTTACTGAGGATGTTTCATATAGTTTTTCTGATATACCGTTGGCTTGATTTGGAGCCGCTTGAATAAATAAGCTCCCGTATCCTTTCCGATCAGACATGCTGACGCTATTCGCCAATTGAACAAGTGTGGGAACCGAAAAAGGCAACGAAAGGTTCACCTTTGGGGGTTGGATTTTCTTGACAACCGGCCATTCACCCGTGTAGTCGGATAGACGGGTATTCTTTTCGATCAGAAACTGTCTGACAATTCTTGAATATTCTATCGTGTAACCAATCCCTTTGGGAATATCGATGAACAGTTCCCTTGAAAATGAATACGTCAGAAGGCATAAAGCCATGATCAGAAATGATGTGGTTGTTTTATTGATCAATAATGTTTTTAAGTTCCTTTTCAAATTCTCTGAAAAGGTTCTCACGATTATATTTACCAAATATTTCACCTTTTTTGAAAATGACACCGCCTGTTTTTGTACCGGCAATGCCAAGATCAGCGTGTTTACCTTCCCCCATTCCGTTCACAACACAGCCCATGATGGCGATGGTAAGTGGTTTTTTTACCCCTTTGATCATTTCGCTGACTCTTGAAGTGAATTCATCCATGTCAATTTCAGTTCTGGCACATGTGGGACAAGAAACCAGATTGACTCCTTCACGCAGTCCCAGCGCAATCAATAATTGCTGGCCGGCCAGGACTTCTTCAACGGGATCTCCCGAGATGGAGTAACGTAAGGTATCGCCAATTCCTTTTAACAACAGGTGGCTCATGGCAATGGATGATTTAACCAGGGATGTTCTTAAAGGGCCGGCTTCAGTAACACCCAAATGAAGGGGGTATTGTGTTCTTAAAGAAATGCGTTCGTTGGCTTGAATTGTTTCGAGAACGTCGGATGATTTGACTGCAATAACAATATCTTCAAATTCATATTTTTCCAGGATTGCTACTTGTTCAAGTGCTGATTCAACTAAAGCTTCGACTTTATTGAGATTGAGAAACCGTTTGTTTATCGATCCGCTGTTGGCTCCTACTCTGACCGGTACGCCTTGGTCTTTTGCAGCTTTTACAATTTCTTGGATCTTCCAGTCGGCATCTATATTACCGGGATTGAGCCTGATTTTATCAATCCCTGCTTCGATGGCTTTTACTGCAATTTTGTAATCAAAATGAATGTCCCCAACTAAGGCAATGTCACAAAAGGCCTTTCGTATTTCACGAAAGGCCTCGATACATTCGATATCGTAAAGGGATATTCTGATGATTTCACAACCAGCAGAGATTAGTTGTCTCATTTGAAGGGTTGTGGAATAAATATCTTTTGTGTCCGTATTGGTCATGGATTGAATGGTGATGGGGGTTTTCCCCCCGATCGAAACCCTTCCTACACGGACTTCTTTGTTGTCTTTTCTAAGCATAGTCATTATACTTGTTCAAAAGGAGAAACCAAAGCGTAATCTGCAATTTCTTGATTGATTTGAGTGATAAACTGATTGATGTCCATGTCTTTGATTTCTTTTTCACTTCTTAATCTCAAGGAGATTTTCCCTGTTTCAATCTCATTATCTCCTATGATGATCATATAGGGAATTTTCTTCAATTGGGCTTCTCTAATCTTGTAATTGACTTTTTTCGAACGCCCATCCGTTTCTACACGCAGACCGGCTGCTTCCAATTTGGATTTTAATTCTTCCACATTGGGAATATGTCGATCCGCAATCGGCAGGATCATCACCTGAACTGGCGCTATCCATGCGGGCAAAGATCCTGCGAAATGTTCGATGAGGATGCCGAAAAACCGTTCAAGTGACCCCAGAATTGTCCGATGTATCATCGTGGGTCTGTGTTCTTCGTTGTCCGCAGCGATATACGTCATATCAAACCGTTCTGGCATCTGAAAATCCAACTGGCAGGTGGCGCATTGCCAGGTTCTTCCCAAGGAGTCTTTGATATGGAAATCGATCTTTGGGCCGTAAAAAGCTCCATCACCTTCATTGATGGTGTAGACCGTTCCGGTAGCCTTTAGCGCTTCAATCAGTCCCTGAGTTGCGGTATCCCATTGTTCTTGTGTGCCCATTGAGTTTTCCGGTCTAGTGCTCAGTTCTACTTCGTATTCAAACCCAAATAGCTTATACATCTTGTCTACCAGTTTGACGACTCCGATGAGCTCCGGAACGATTTGTTCTGGTGTGATGAACAGATGGGCATCATCTTGAGTAAAAGCTCTGACTCTAAATAGTCCGTGAAGCACACCGCTCATTTCGTATCGGTGTACTTTGCCAAATTCAGCCATTCGCCATGGAAGCTGTCGATAACTGATAGCATCTTTTTTATACATGATGATATGACCCGGACAGTTCATGGGTTTGACTGCATAATGTTGTTCGTCTTTTTCGATGAAGTACATATTTTCACGGTAATGATCCCAATGACCAGACTGCTTCCATAGATCCTGATGCATGATCAGCGGTGTCATTACTTCCACATAACCGGCTTCTTTATGGAATTTTCGCCACATCTCCATCAACTGAAGCAAAGCTGTGGCGCCTTTTGGTAAAAAGAAAGGCATCCCGGCTGCGGCATCATCCATTATGAACAAATCAAGCTGTGGCCCAAGTTTTCGATGATCTCTTTTTTTGGCTTCTTCGATGAATTTCAAATATTGTTCTAATTCTTCATCGTTGGCAAAGGCCGTAGCGTAGATTCTTTGAAGCATGGGATTGTGTTCATCGCCACGCCAATAAGCACCGGCTAATGACAATAATTTAAAGCTTTTGATTTTTCCCGTGGATGGCAAATGGGGTCCCCTGCAAAGATCTACAAAGTCATCTTGTTTATAAAAACTGATGGCTTCCGTTTCAGGAAGGTCTTTGATGAGCTCCACTTTATAATGCTGGCCGGTTTCTTCCATCATTTTCAAGGCTTCTTGTCTGGGTAATTCAAATCGGCTGATGGAATAGTTGGCTTTGATGATCTTTTTCATTTCTTTTTCAATTTTGGGCAGATCTTCTTCGGTAATTTGACCATCTTTTACTTCTATATCGTAATAAAATCCATTTTCAATGGTCGGTCCGATTCCCAATGCGACACGATCAGGTCCGAATAGTCGGGTGACAGCTTGGGCCATGATATGAGCCAGGGTATGTCGGTAAATTCCTTTGGCTTCTTCATCTTCTTTTTTGATCAATTTCAAGTTGACCGTATCGTCAGCAACTTGTTTTAATGGTGTTGACAGGTCTACTGTTTTCCCGTTGTAGATAGCACCAATAACGGCTTTAGCAAGACCTTCAGATATATCTTTGGCGATATCATAAGCCGTCAGTTCTTCAGAAAATTCCCTTTTTGTGTTGTCAGGAAAGACTACTGTGATTTGTTTAGACATGATGTCCACCTCCACGACTCTCATACGATTGAGAATCAAATTTTTATACCGTATTTTAACATATGATCCGTCTTATCCGATAATTGTCTTTTAATTTCCACGCTTTTTTGGTACTCATTGTTGTTGTTTTTTAGGCATAACCGTTGTGGCGTCAATTGTTAATCAAGAATCTATAGAAAATACTCAAAAAATAAAGATAGGGAGCGCTTTTGTGTTATAATTAGGAATAATATGGGGAGAAGGTGTATATATTGCCTTTACAAAGTATGACCGGTTATGCCAGGGTGATTAGGATTTCTAAGCTTGCTCAGTACCAAATTGAATTAAGGTCGGTGAATTCAAAAAATTTAAACTTGAATATTCGTTTGCCCAGGTTGTTTGCCTTTTTGGAAACTGAAATTCACAAGATACTGTCTCAGGAAATTAAGAGGGGAAAGGTAGATTTTTCCATCAATATCAAGATCATTTCCGATGAGTTGAGTTCCATTGATATCAACGAAGAAATGGCAAGAGAATATTATCGCTCTTTGGATGAATTACGTAAGAGCATGGGATTGTTGCAGCCTCTTTCGTTTGATGTGATCCTCTCGAATCAGGACATCATCACCCAATCATTCAATGAAGACAGTGAACGAAGGATATTGGAAGATTTACGACCTGTTTTATCCGAAGTTTTGGAGCAACTGAAACAAATGCGTTTGAATGAGGGTAAAAACCTGGAAATAGATCTTTTAGGCTACCTTGATCAGATTCAACAAATCAATTCCGAGATCGAAAAGGAAGCCGGCAGCCTGAAGCAATACTACAGAAAGCGTTTAAAAGATAATCTTGAGGAATTTTTATTGGAGATCGACAAAAACTATGCTCAGGAAAGACTGGAATATGAGTTGGCACTTCTTGCCGAAAGAGCCGATATTAACGAGGAAATAGATCGAATAAAAAGTCATTGTTCTCAGATGCATGAGCTGATTCATTCAGGCGATGAATGCGACTCAGTAGGGACCAAGCTGGTTTTTTATTGTCAAGAACTGGGAAGAGAATTCAACACGATCGGCTCCAAAAACCGATTGAAATCCATTTCAAATCTGGTCATCAATGCAAAGTCCATTGTCAACAGTGTAAAAGAACAAGTCTATAACATCCAGTAATAAAACAAACCGGAGGTGTTTTCATGTACGGTATCATCAATATTGGTTTCGGAAATATCATCGTGGGAGATCGTGTAATAGCGATTGTTAATCCGGAATCCGCCCCAATGAAGCGATTGAAGGAACAGGCCAAGACGGATGGTAAACTGATTGATGCCACTTACGGCAGGAAAACTCGGGCAATTGTCGTAACAGATTCCAATCATGTTATACTAAGTGCGATTCAACCTGAAACAATAGCTTTGAGGTTTAAACAAGGCTTTGAAGATTTAGAGAAAATCGTCAACGATATTCGAATTACAAAACCTTAAGAAAAAAGGATATCCATATGAGCAACTATCTGCTATTTGTCGTTACAGGACCTTCCGGTGCCGGTAAAACGACCTTGATTAAGCATTTGATAGAACATCATCCTGATCTTCAGTTTTCGGTTTCTTTCACCACACGTCCAGCCAGAAAAAATGAAGCAGATGGTAAAGATTATTGGTTTGTCAGTGAAGAAGTCTTTTTTGAGAAGGTCAAATCAAAAGATTTGTTAGAATACGCCTATGTTCACGGATATTATTATGGTACGTCGAAAGAATATGTGGAAACTCAGTTAAAGCATTCCAATATATTGCTGGATATTGATGTTCAAGGGGCATTAAGCGTCAAAAAAGTGATACCGGATTCTGTTGTTTGCTTTGTTGCCCCTCCTGGTTATGAGGAACTGAAGAATCGATTAATCAAAAGAGCCACTGAGTCTGAACAAGATTTGAAAAAACGATTAAATGACGCCCTTGATGAATTAAAAACCATTGGACATTTTGATTATTTGGTGATTAATCGTGAAAGGGAAACGGCTTCAAAAGAGTTGATGGCCATATACACAGCAGAGAACTTAAGAGTGAGTAGACAGCATGACCAAATACATGTTTATAAGAATATCCATAAGGGAGGATTATAAATGTCAAAAGTAGGGTTCAATTACGATGAATTGTTGAAAAAGATTCCATACAAGTATGCCATTCCCATTTTGATTGGAAAAAGAGCTGAAAGGCTGAAAGAGGAAAAACTCTTGAGAGAAAATCACGCAGAACTGGCAGAACTGGTAACTGAAGCGGCTGGAGAAATCGCTGAAGGCAACATAAAAATGAAAAATGAAGATATGATGAAACTCTTAAAACCTGAAGTGAAATAAAATTATAAATGCGAGTTAAAAAGATCGTTTTATTAAACGTGCTAGTTGGTCTTCTTACGATCTCTTTTTCGTATTCTCTGTTCGTTTTTCCGGAGAATAAAGCGTCGGGAGCCTATCTGTACTGCCTGAGTGATACGCATGATGCGGATATCGCATCGGCCAATGTGTTTATTACCGGAAAAGATTTGTTTTTTACCCTTGATACTTTTGTTGCAGGCTCGAAAGTGATCGCAGGCGCTTATATACCGTCAAAAGAAATCGTTGACTTTTTGGAGTATGACATCCATTGTTACATTCAAACGCCCGGCGGATCTGAATACTTTTCAGAAAAGCTTCTGGGAATAAAGGGTTTATTGCTGCCTTTGTATCCGCCAACGATTCCCTTTGAATATCGTGTGATTGCAAATCATCAGGTCCTGCAAGGCGAATACCTTTATCAACTGGCTTCAGAATATGAAGTTGAGCGAGCAGATCTTGAGATATTGAATGAAGATGCCACAAACGGCTTGCATGCTGGTGATCAACTGATTATTGGCAGTGTGGTTTTTCAAGAAAGTCCCTATGTCATAGAGGTTTCATTAGAAAAATGCCAATTGACTTTACACTATGACGGTCAGAGTCTTTTGACATTTCCGGTTGCTGTGGGACGAGGAGTCAGTACGCCATCGGGTATTTATACCATTAAACGAAAAGTTGAAGATCCCGCCTTGTACTGGGAAGGGGAGTACATTCAGCCGCTTTCCCCGATTAACGGTTTGGGAAAATGGTGGTTGGAACTCAGTAATCCTCAGTATGGGATTCATGGCACGAATAAACCCTGGGAAATCGGTAAAAGGATTTCTCATGGATGCATCAGGATGTTTAATGAAGACGTGACACTGCTTCAGAGTTTAGTTCCCATCGGAACCCGTGTAGTCATTCGTTAGGAATGAGGTTTTGATGGATTATTTTTGTTACCTATCTTCCCCCGCCCTTTGGAGAGCGGGGTACTAAAGAGGCCTTTTTTGAATAAGAAAAAAATCCTGATTGTAGACGATTCGCCGGTAACATTATTGATATTAAAAAAATATCTCGAAAACGAATACGATGTAATTAACACTCAGAATGCTGACGATGCAATTCGAGAGATGAGTACCCAAAATCCCGATCTCTTCATTTTGGATATCATGATGCCAGGAATGGATGGGTTTGCATTATGCGATATGATCAAAAACAGAGATCGTGAAGTATTCGTACCGATTATCATTATCAGCGCATTGGAGGATAATGAATCCAAGCTCAAAGGTCTGGAATCCGGTGCGGACGAGTTTATCACCAAACCGGTTAATCAGTTTGAGCTAACAATGCGTGTGAAAACCCTTTTGAAGATCAAGGACTTATACGATAAACTGAATGCTCGTGAAAAATTGTTTAAAGCCGTTTTCAACAACATCAACAGCGGCATTATCGTCACGGATAAAGCAGGACACCGGCTTGAAGTCAATGACAAAGCCGTCAAATTGTTGGGTTATACAAAGGAAGAAATGAAAACCCACACCAAAGAATCGCATCAGGCTTTAGATATCAATCAATCTGAAGATGTTTTTCAACAATTGATTTCAGGCGAAATCGATGCACATGAGAGAGAGAGTTTGTTTTTAAGAAAAGATGGTTCACAGTTTTGGGTGAGACATTCCTTAACATCTATAGAAGATAACAACGGAAATCCCGAAAAGATTGTCAGCATGTTTACCGACATTACAGAGACTAAGCTTGCCCAAAACCGGCTTGCCAGTTATACCTCCTTTCTTAAGAAACTGATTGAATCCATTCCCATGCCCATGTATGTCAAGGACATTGACGGCGTTTTCGTCGAATGCAATGAACGGTTCTGCAAACTGACCGGTCAACACAGAGAAGCAATCATCGGACATAAACTTAACTCTTTTTTTGACAAAAGGGCAACTAAAGAGATTAAAAAAGCGGAGATGGCACTCCTTAAAGATGGCGGACACCGGGAATTTGAATTGTCCATAACGGATGCGCAAGGCAAAAAAAAGGAATTTGCCTTCTACAAAGAAACCTTTATTACCGCAAATGAGATTGCCGGACTTATTTCTATCATGGTGGACATCACCATGAAAAATCTTCTGGAGGATCGCCTGAGAGAGGCCAATCAAATCCTGAGAGAGCAGGCCATCCGAGACAGTTTAACCGGTTTATACAATCACAAAAGGAGTTTAGAACTCCTTGAAGATGAAATAAAGCGTTCCATGAGGTATTCTAATTCACTTTCCGTTTTAATGCTGGATATCGATTACTTTAAAAAGGTCAATGATCAATATGGACATCAAACAGGTGATGATGTTTTGGTGACTGTTTCTGGCATTATTCAGAATACCATCAGGGAAACGGATATTGCCGGGAGATATGGTGGTGAAGAATTTTTGGTTATTTTTCCGCATACCAATTCTGAAGCAGCATTGAATACGGCAAAAAGGATCAACAAGACTGTGAAGGAACATGAATTCAAAGAAGGGTTCAGATTAACCATCAGTGGCGGATTATCTGAATGGCATGGTGAAAGTGCCTCTCAGTTAATTCAGAAGGCAGATAAACTATTATATGAAGCAAAAAACGGGGGTAGAGACAGAATTGAACCAGCTGAAAAGAATTAGGAATTTCAGCATTTCAGAATTTTTTGACTTCAAGGGCAACAACACTTCGCTCAGAACGGAGATTCTTGCAGGTATCACTACTTTTTTGGCAACCATGTACATCATCATCGTTAATCCCATGATTATCAGCAATACTGGGATGAGCTTTTCCGCTGTATTGACGGCTACGGTACTTGTTTCAGCCTTCAGCAGTATCATGATGGGAATTTATGCGAAAAATCCCATTGTACTGGCCCCGGGAATGGGGATCAATACTTTTTTTGCATATTCTCTTGTCATCGGTATGCATGTTAAATGGGAAGTCGCTTTAGGGGTTGTTTTTTGGTCCGGAACCCTTTTCCTGATCTTGTCGATGCTTAATATCCGTAATGCCATTGTCAACGCTTTTCCAACAAGCCAAAAACAAGCGGTCGCCGTTGGAATTGGTTTGTTTATTGCAGTAAACGGTTTTATTGAGTCTGGGTTCATTGTTTCTCATCCAGATACCGTATTGGGGCCGCCGGCGGTTAACCCTTTAACCATTACCTTTTTAGTGGGGCTGATTATCACTGCTATTCTTCTTGCCAAAAAGGTCAAAGGGGCTCTTATCCTTGGCATTGCCATCACAACCATTATTTGCATACCCATTGGCCGATTGTATTACGATGCCACCTTGTCCGGTAATCCCCATTCAACCGTTGTGAGCTGGCAGGGCTTATGGGCAAAACCGGATTTCAGTTTGTTTTTTTCATTGGATCTGATTGGCTCGTTAAGATTTTCCCTGTTGCCGGCTATGTTTTCTTTTATCTTTGTGGATATGATCGATTCATTATCTACTTTTATCGGTGTGGCTGAAGCTTCTGGTTTAAAAGATAGCAATGGTAAACCAAGAAATCTCAAGCAGTCGTTGATTGTAGATGCAATTTCATCAATGATGTCCGGCCTTTTTGGTACAAGCTCCGGGTCCAGTTATATCGAATCAGCTACAGGTATTGCACAAGGCGGGAGGACAGGAATGACAGCGGTCATTGCGGGGTTGTTGTTTATCCCCTTTATGTTTTTTTCTCCCTTGTTATCCATTGTTCCTTCGGTGGCAACAGCACCGGCTTTAATTGTGGTGGGAATTTTCATGATTACACCGATATTAAAGATCAATTGGCTTGATTATGAAGAGGCAATACCAGCCTTTATGAGCATCATTTTGATTCCTTTAACTTTTTCGATCAACCAGGGGATCAGTTGGGGATTATTATGTTGGACTATTCTGAAACTGTTTGTCGGCAAAGCCCGTGAAATAACCCCCATGTTAATCATTTTAGACTTATTTGCTATCGTTGTTCTGATTATTGAATAGCTTAATTATATGCCAGTCGTGTTGTTTCGTCACACAGTACGTTAGCAATTTTTTCTTGCCAAAGGTTAGATTTCCAGGTTCCAAGAGCGGTATGAGTAATAAAGTAGCTTTGCGGGATGGGGTGAGTTCCTAATATAACCTTCATCCCATATTTTTCTTCGATAAATCGTTTGAAGTAATCCACATTTACACAGGGAGGATAACCTACCAGCATACCGGTTGCGAAATGAATGACATCTATCCCGTTCTTTTTCATCTCCGCCGGTACGTACTCGATGTTTCCGCCAGGACATCCCCCGCAAGTGGTATAAGCTCCAACCTCAACTTCCTTGCCTTGATAAATGCTGAAAGCACCTTCTCTGTTCTGTAAGGAACGGAAACATTTTCCTCCGCCGCATGTATGATAGCGGTTGCAAATAATGATGCCAACTTTTACCTTTTCCATTTTTTCATCCCCCATTTTTGAGAAATCACTTAAGTGTTCGCATACCGAATTATATCATTTTTATTCCAAATTCCATTCAAATGCTCCCGTTTGTTCTGAGATAATTCTGATAGAATCTCCAGAATGTAAAACTCCCACCCCTTCAGGTGTTCCTGTATAAATCAGATCACCGGGCATCAATTTCCAATAACACGAAATTTCTCCAATAATATCGGCAAATGAAAAGATCATGTTTTTCACTTTCCCGTGCTGCCTTTTTTTATTATTAACAAAACACTCGAACTCCAGATTGTCAATCTCATGAATATTCCCCAGAGGCACAATATCTCCGATGGGAGAGCTGTAATCGAAGGCCTTTGATTTTTCCCACGGCAGGCCGTTGTCTTTTAGCCGTTGCTGCAGATTTCTTAAGGTTAGATCCAACCCTAAGGTGTAACCACTGATCAGATTTTCAAACTTGTTGATTTTTGATTCGTTGCTACATTGTCCAATCACCAATACTAACTCCGCCTCGTAATGGATTGGTTCCGTCTGAACTACATGCGGAATCCATTTCTTTTGCGAATTGATCAAACACGTTATGGGTTTGATAAAAATTACAGGTTTTTGAGGGATCTGATTGTTTAACTCTTTGGCATGATCAATGTAATTTCGGCCTACACAAAAAATTCTATTGAAGGAATGCGTTTCAAAGATCACAATTGCTCTCCTCAGGAATGATGATGGCAAAGCGGCATCGATCGCTTCCGGTTAAACAGCTCTCAATCATTTCAACCTTCAATTCTTGTGAATAAAAATGTTCAAAAGGCGCTTTTGCAAAACCGCCACTACAATAGCACCAGTCAGGATCGATGTCTGAAAAGTTCTGCAGTAAATGATTGCGGACAAACGGGCAGTGACAGGCGAGATATCGTTTTTTTGTGTAATCTTTTTCCTGAATGTATTCTGAAGGATTGTAGGGAATTTTGGTAATGATGATTTTGTTTTTCTGTCTTACCCCTCCCAGAATCTCCTGATTTGAACGGACAAACGAAACAACATCCGGCGTGATTATCTGTTCGAACCAAACGGTGCCTTCTTCAGCGTGCTTTCTTAATCTTTCAACAGCTCTTTCATGTCTTCCTTTCAGATAGTCGTCAATGGAATCGGCATTCTGGAAGTATCTTTTTTCTTCATCAAAGCTTTCTGAAGGAATCTGATGATTGTTGCCAGCCAATACCCATCGTGCATCTTTTTCATCCATACATGTTTTCAAATCTTTCATAAAAGCCTTGACAAAAGCCGGGTATTGATTTGGTGAACTACCGACAGGAAGAATTTTGATCCGTTGTTGAAGATCCATGTCCAATGATTTTGTTTCCACCAACTGCTGAAATCGATTCATGATGCTTTCGATTACACCGGAAACACCCAGTAATTGAGTGAAGTATATATAGATGGCGTTGTTCTTTTGACTTAAAAAGTATCTGGCTAAGAAAATAATTCGCTTGATGGTATTTTCATCAGTTTCAATTAGCTCATCCATGTAGTCCTGAATATCATCAGCTGAGCACGTGTTTAAATCACTCCCTTTTACATTCAGA
>Ga0209203_1000645_pt1 | contig 29081 bp, 25 predicted proteins | sample AD_UKC109_MetaG_FD_184423 | JGI IMG/M metagenome (GOLD analysis project Ga0209203, IMG submission 184423) | Active sludge microbial communities of municipal wastewater-treating anaerobic digesters from Hong Kong - AD_UKC109_MetaG (SPAdes)... | ecosystem: Engineered > Bioreactor > Anaerobic >... | reverse complement strand
AAGAGATTATTTACAGACATATAAATGATGGTTGGCTTTTTGAAGATTGTGGTTAAGTGACTACAGTTTAAACTTATATCGTTGTAGTAGGGAGTTTTTCCATCCATAAATTTATCGCTGTTTGGGTTGTTGTATGGACGTCCACTGGCAAAAGTAACCGACATACCGAATTGTGTAGTAATACTTTGCACCCACTTTTTCCCTACAAAACTTGCTGTATGTTCTGGGGCAAAGTGCGGTGTTACCATTTCGGGATAATCGCGGTATTTTCGCTTTGAATCAACGTAGGAGTATGAAAACCAGTACTCAAAACTTTTGAAAGTTCTTCTATCGCGGAAGAAAACATCAACTCCTTGAGAATAACCGCTTCCTGAGTTTGAGTACAAATCGCCATTCCAAAATTCTGTGGAATTGTAGGTTACCAAATCCTTATAATCTTTCCTGTACCCTTCAACCCTAAGAATCCTGTCGCTTCGCTCCCATTGATAGTTTACAATGTAGTGGTTAGCCTGCTCAAAGTTGAGCGAGTGAGTAAATCGAAGTAATGTTTCCTCGGGAGTTTGGTAAAAGTTTCCGTAGGCAATTGAAACCTGCGCCGATTTTGTAAGTTTTACTGCTGCTGAGAATCGTGCTGCTATGTTATAGTCGTTGAGTAAGGTGCTGTACTCTGAGCGAACTCCGGCACGAACAGCTAGGAAATCAAGAGGACGAAATTCTGTTTCGGCAAATGCTGCAGAACCAAAATCGTTGAATATGCTGTTATTGTGGAAAAGTGTAGTATCAACAAAGTAATCCTGGTTGTAGTGATTGTAAGTTTCTTCAGCGCCAAATATCAACGATACGTTGTTTGTGAAATTCTTTTTGAGTACAAGTTTTGCTTGCGCATTGTTATTTCCCTCATCAATGTTAAAACTTTCCATATCCAACTTGTTTTTATCGTAGGTAAAAGCAACACCGCTTTTAAGAATCCAACCATTGCCCAAATCGTCGCTGTATGAAATATTGGTGTAACTATTCTTATTTGCAATTGCAATATTGGCCATTGATCCGGGAATGGATAAATCTGGATATTCCAATCCAAATCGTGTTCCCGAGAAAGTGCTGAATGCTTTCAGTATTCCGCTCTCAGAAACTTTCTGACGAAAAGTAAATGTTGTTCCTACCGACTCCGGATACTGATTCATGCTGAATTTGCTTGGGACTAACTGAAAGTACGGAGTGAGATTTGTGTAATCAACTCCAAATGAAGCAGCAGTTTTATCACCTTTCACTGTTTGCGAAACGCCTCCACCAACAGTCATAATTGAAACATCGGTTTGAGTTTGCTGGGGAAATGAGTTTGTATTCAAAATCAACGCTGATGAAAGTGCCTGTCCGTATTCAGCCGAATATCCACCAGTACTAAAGGTTGTTCCGGTAAAAAGAAAAGGTGAAAATCTTCCACGGCTCGGCAAATCGGGAACGTTGGAACTGTAAGGTTTTTTCGAAAGCAACCCGTCGATAAACGTTTTGGTTTCGTAACCATCGCCTCCGCGAACAAAGAGTCGTCCATCTTCGCCAACAGTTGCAGTTCCTGGTAACGCAGTTAGCGCTCCGTATATATCACCGGTAGCACTGGGAGTTGTAACAATATCCAATGGTTGGAGAGTAACACTGCGTTTACGATCGGCAGTTTCGTATGTTCCTGCAGTTATTACAACATCTCCCAAACGATTCGATTCATCTTTAAGTTTGAAAACTACTTCAACACCTTTCCCTGTAATTTCAACCTCCTTCTCCTGAAGAGCAAATCCAATAAAAGTTGCAACAAGAGTTTGATTTCCTGTAAGAGAAGTCTTGAAAGAAAATGAACCGTCGTCGGTTGCAGCAGTTCCATCGTAGGAACCTTTTACAAAAACATTGGCTCCGGTTAGCGGTTCGCCTTTCGAATCGGTTACTTTGCCTTTAATTGTTGTTTGTCCTATCGAAACAAAAAACGAAAGAAGAAGTGCTGCTAGTAGTATTGTTCTCATGGTTTTATTTTTGCTACAAAGATTGCTTAACCCCTTTCAGCAAGATTTACTTTTGTTGCTATCCAATTGACTTATCTTGCTTTCTGCAGCAAAATTGAGAACGATAAACGCGTTTAAAAATAAAAACCCGATGAGCTGTCGCTTCATCGGGCTGAATTGTTGTTATTGCACCACTAATCGTGTAGGAGTTAATCCCATTCTATAACTATCCTGGTAACTAAGTCATCACCCGACACCTCATCGATAACCTCTATTCGCAAAGCCGATTTTAGCGTTATCTCAAGGGTTTGCTCAACCCATCCGGCAATACGGTGCATAATAAGCTTTTCGCTAACATGAAACTTAGAAAGTTCAATAACACATCGCTTATCCTTACTTTCAACTACCTTAATATCAGACGGTTTGTAATAAGCAGAAAAAATACTGGATGCACGGCTCAGCACGAAGTGTGGGCTACTTACGCGTATGAAAATTTTATAAATTCCCTTTAAGGCAACATCTGCGCTATACCTTCCAAGAAGAAGTGCAGCTTTAACATGATTCCCATCGTAAAATAGGTCACCAACCATTTGAGTTGGAATTATCACCGAATCGATTAGGTTGTACCAACTTGTAGCATATATAGGTTGTTCGAAAATTTTTCTTGACGATTCGGGCATCGATTGGAGCCACTCCAGAAAATGTCCCGGAAACTTCTCTTTTACAAAGTCTGGAGTTGTTTTTACAGCAGTTCCTTTTATTTCCATTTGGTATGGTTTATATGGATTTACTATCACAAAGATATAAAAATACTTTAACACCCATTTCAGAATATTTTTTTGGTAAATTCATAAAGAAATAACACTGGTGACGAAAATCACCTTTCCTCTAAAGTAATCATTATCAAAAAAATTGTTAAATCTTAAATTACCAAATACTAAAATGTTTTAGATTATTGTTAAACTTGTGCAACTCAACAGAAATAAAAACGTAAATAACGTTTATAAATGTTTCTGATGCAGTGACATTATTTAAAAAATCAACATCTAACCATTAAATGAAGGGAACCCGCTTTAAATTAACAATTCTTGCAATATGCCTAGTATTGTTCCCCTTCTACATCCTGGCAAATAAGTCGTTAAATCTAGAACATATTGAATCGGATAGTATCGATTTTTCTATTGATTCACTTGAACATATTATTACCAGAACATACGATTTATATTATATCTACGACCTTTCTTTATCGGTAAGTTATGCCGAAAAGGCAATGAAATCGTTCGAGAGGCAAGGTATTCTGGATGCTGTTGTACAGATGCTATACGTTCAGGGAAACCTTTACCGGTTCGACAACCAGCATGATAAAGCCTTAAACTTTTTTCTTCTTGCTCTCGATAACTATAGAACGCTAAATAACAAGAAAGGCGAATCGGCTACTCTTAACCAAATTGGTTCCATTTACAGGTTGCAGGGAAACTATCCTGGCGCTTTGGAATACTTCTTTTCAAGTTTGAAAATAGCTAACGAAACTCAAGACTCATTGAGCATTGCCAGCGTTTTAAATAGTATTGGTATTGTTTACTTCTACCAAAAAAACTACGATAAAGCTCTCGACTACTACAAGCAATCGCTGAACTACGAGCTCTTAAAAAACGATGAATATGGCATTTCCGTTTCATACATTAACATTGGCGAAGTGTACCAGCATAAGGGAGATTTAAAACAAGCTCTCGACTACTATCTTCGCGCTCTGATTCTTGCAAAAAAGCATCAGGAAAAAGACGAGGACAAGGATGGGGTCGGAATCCTTTACAACGAAATTGGTTCCATATACAGTCAACTAAGCGATATAAACCTGGGATCAACATACCTGAATAAAGCCCTACAGATATTTAGCGAGATTGACAACAAGCAGAGGCTAGCAGAATGCTACGTCAACCTAGGAAAGTTAGAAAAGAATACCAAGCACTTTAATAAAGCGATAAAGCATTTTAACAAATCACTCGATTACGCAATCTCAATCAATGCTTTGGATCTAGTTGCAGAATCGAACAGGTTGCTTAGCGAAATATACGAGCAGCAGGGAAACCAAACTAAAGCTTATAGCCATTACAAGAAATACATTCAGACCCGCGATAGCCTCTTCAACGAGGATAACACAAAAAAATCGGTTCAAGCTGAAATGCTATACCATTTCGAGAAACAGATTCATGAATCGAAACTTGAACAAGCCCGAAAGGATGCCATGGCCAAAGAGTTTGTTAGGCGGCAACGCTTAATGCAAAACTTAATGGCAATAATTGTTCTCATGCTTATTGTGGTTGTAGCTGTAGTTTACAATGCATTTAAAAGTAAGCAAAAAGTAAACGAGAAGCTGCGGATGCAGCAGGATGAAATAGTTGAGAAAAACGAGGAGCTGCTTCAACAGCAGGAAGAAATTCTGGCTCAACGCGACGAGATTGAGAATAAGAACCACTACCTTGAGCAAACCCAGAAGATTATTGAAGCTAAAAACGATCGTATAATTAGTAGCATTGAGTACGCTCAAACCATTCAGGAAGCCATTCTCCCTAACGAGGAGCAGCTTACGCAATATTTTCCCGATCACATGGTTATTTTTCTTCCAAAGGATATCGTTTCGGGCGATTTTTACTGGTTCAGCTCCATTGATAACCTGCTGTATGCAGCAGTAATTGATTGTACTGGTCATGGTGTTCCCGGCTCATTTATGTCGCTCATTGGTAACACCATGCTAAACCAAATAATAAACGAATGGCAAACACGCGATCCGGGACTGATTCTTGAGTTAATGCACCTCCAGGTACGAAAAGCTTTAAAGCAGGATAACACAAACAGCAAAGCTCACGCCAGCATGGACATTTGCCTTGTTACCATTGATCCCCAAAAAGGTGTAGGAACCTTTGCCGGCGCCAGCAGGCCACTCTACCTGTTTCAGAATAATACCTACAAAAAAATAAGTGGCGACTGCCGTTCGGTTGGAGGTTACCAGCGTGAAAGCAAGCGATACTTCACCAATTTTGACTTTGACATTACCAAACCCACAACCATCTACCTAACAACCGATGGATTCGCTGACCAGATGAACAGTAACGTAAGAAAGTATGGCACTAGAAGGCTAATAAAACTGCTTCAGGATATCCATAACGAACCCATGGCCAAACAAAAGGAAATCCTCCTGACCGAATACCATAATCACAAAAAGGATGCTGAACAGATTGATGATATCTGCATTTTAGGTTTAAAGGTTTAATTCAACCTTCTATATATGTAAAGGGCCATCGAAACCAACTGGAATTCCCAGCTGCATCCAAATAAAAAGTAGCACAATCCAAAGAAGTAAAAACAGCAGGGTGTAAGGAATCATTAATGAAATAATGGTTCCAATACCATACTTCTCGTCATACTTCTCGGCGTAGGTTACAATTAGCGCAAAGTAGCTCATCATTGGGGTAATAACGTTCGTTACCGAATCGCCTATGCGAAAAGCAGCCTGGGTTAAACCCGGATGATAGCCTAAAAGCATGAACATTGGGATAAAAACCGGCGCCATAATGGCCCACTTTGCCGATGCGCTTCCCATAAACATATTAATTATTGCTGCTAGCAGCACGAAAGAAATCATAAGAGGTACTCCGGTTAAGCCGATGCTGCTCAAACCTTCTGCACCATTTATTGCCACAATTAAACCAATATTGCTGTAACGGAAAAAGTAAACAAACTGCGCTGCAAAAAAAACTAGTACAATGTATGCAGCCAAACCCTTCATTGAATGGGTCATGTGTTTTACCACATCCTTATCGTTCTTTATTGTCCCAACCACCGCACCATACACTAAGCCTGGAACGAAAAAAATAAGCAGCAAAACAAAGATTATTCCATCCATAAATGGAGAATGAAGAACGCTGCCATTTTCAGGGTTTCTAAGAATTCCACTGGCAGGAATTATCATAATGCAAATAACTACAATGAGCGCTAAAATGCTCCAACCCGCGTAGCGTAGTCCTTTCTTCTCAATGGGTTTAAGTTCAACGGCCTGGAGTTTTTCAACATCGCCACTGTAGGTTCCCAGACGAGGTTCAACAATCTTCTCGGTAATCCAAGTTCCGGCTATAACAATCATTATTGCTGAGGCTACCATAAAGAAGTAGTTAACAAGCGGGTTTATAACCATTTCGGGGTCAAGAATCTGCGCAGCAGAAGTTGAAAGACCCGCTAAAATTGGATCGACCGACCCAATAAGGAAATTGGAACCAAATCCTGCGCTAACGCCGCAGAATGCCGCTGCAAAACCAGCCATGGGATGGCGTCCTAGAGCATGAAATATCATAGCGCCAAGAGGAATAAGTATTACGTAGCCAACCTCGGATGCTAGGTGAGAAAAAATACCAGCGATGATAATTGCGGCTGTTATCAACCTTTTTGGCGCTCCCAGCACAAGCTGCCGAACTAAAACGGTGAATAACCCGGAGCCCTCGGCAACTCCAATACCTATCATTACAACCAGAACCAAACCGAGGGGAGGAAACTCAACGAAATTGTGCTCAATATTCTGAAAAATCCACCGAATACCATCGGCACTAAGCAGGTTATTTGCTTTTATTACAGAATTATCAACGGGGTGAATGGCAGAGTAGTTTAAAACTGTGGCAAGCCACGATGCCAACATTACAATAAGGGCAAGTATAACAAACAGGGTTGCCGGGTGGGGCAGCTTATTACCTGCTACCTCGATGTAGTTTAAAGTACGAACCAATAGTTTCGACGAAATACCACTCGCTTTTTTTGAAAAATTCTTCATTGCTTAAACCTCCATTTTTTTATTTACACGAAGGGCAAAAATAGAAGAATATTTTTAAGGGCATAAGCCAAAACAGAATTGTTGGAACTAATAATTCCTACTTTTATGGAATTTTCAATTTCTTTTTATATTGAATAAACTAAAAAGCAATTACCCATGAAGACATTGCCTTTCAGCGACAAAACCATTGAGGGAATAGCCATCAAACATTCGTTACCCAAAGTCAATCTTACAAACGACATATATCTTGATCTAATTGAGGATGTTATATCACAGCAACTTTCGGGGAAGGTAGCCAGCGTAATTTTCAGTCGTTTCCTCGATTTATTCCCAAATCGATATCCTGATGCTATTCTACTTAGTAAAACTGAAATTGAGATTCTTCGAAAAGTGGGACTCTCAAATTCAAAGGCAAACTATGTAAAAAATATTGCAGAGTTTTCTCTAAAAGAGGATTTGTCATTCAACCGAATCAACTCATTGCCCGACAATGAAATTGTAAAGCTAATTACGCAAATAAAGGGCGTTGGAATTTGGACAGCCCAAATGGTTCTGATCTTCTCTCTGAACCGACCCGATGTTTTTCCGGTTGGCGATTTGGCAATACAGCAGGGAATGAAAAAACTCTACAATATTCAGGAAACTGGGAAAGATTTAATTTCTAAAATTATTTCAATTTCAGATAGTTGGATTCCTTATAGAACCATCGGAACAAGATATGTATGGCTATACGTAAATATGCTAAAAGACCAGAAAATTAGATTTTAAACCTTTACCTACTAATTCTTGCTTCCAAATCCTTTTTATATGTTTGACCAATTGGGATTTCAGTGTTTAGTATGAATATTCTGTTCCCTTCAATCTTATCAATTTTATTAACTGCAACCATGTACGATTTATGAACTCTAATAAAATCCTCTTTTGGTAGTTTACTCTCAATTTCATGCATCTTTTCGTAAACCATCAACTTTTTATCAAGCAAGTAAATTTTTATGTAGTTTCCATATGCTTCAAAGTAGCATACTTCTGATAAGTTTACCTTATGAGTTGCCCTATCAACTTTAATGAATATATGATCAGTCTTTGTTTCTGAAGAATCAATCCTTGGAGTTTTCTCTTTTTCTTCACTGTTTACAACTTTATTTATTGCCTTTAAAAACCGTTCGAATGAGAATGGTTTAAGCAAATAATCAATAACGCTATACTCGTAACTTTCCACTGCAAACTCTGAGTATGCTGTTGTAATAATCACTTTAGGAGGTTTTTGTAAGGTTTTCAACATTTCCAACCCTGTAAAATCGGGCATATTAATATCCAAAAACATTATATCAATATGGTTATTATGCAGATACGAAACAGCATCGAAAGCGTTGTAACACTGATGAGCAAGTTCTAGTGATGATATTTTTTTTATAAATTTCTCAAGCACGCTACGAGCAAAAGGCTCATCGTCAACAATTAAGCACTTAAATGTTTCCATGATTAGGATTTTTAAGTTCTAACTCTAAATAAACCTGAAAACTTCTTCTTTCTTCCGAAATCTTCATTTTATATTTCTCATGATACAGTAAATCGAGTCTTCTTTTTACATTCTCAAGACCAATTCCCGATTTTTTTACATTTTCAACAATAGGTGGAATTGTGTTGCTGATTTCAAATTTTAATAAATTATCGGTACAATCTATGGCCACATCCAGCTTAAACTCCTTTGATTTGGAATTCACTCCATGCTTAAAGCTATTTTCAACAAACGCAATTAAAAGCAATGGTGCAATATACTGACCAGATAGATTTCCCTTTTTTGAAATGTTAATCTCCTTGGGAATGCTTAGCCTTATTTTTTCAAGCTCAATATAATCTTCAATATATTCGATTTCTTTATCAAGGTTAACAAATTTGATTTTTGAACTTTCAAGAATGTATCGCATTAAGCGGGATAATTTCAGCACAATATCAGGTAACTCATCTGATTTATCCAAGGCCATCGCATAAATATTGTTCAACGTATTGAATAAAAAATGAGGATTTACCTGAAGTTTCAGCATATCTAACTCCGCCTGAATTTGTTTCGATTCTGCTATCGATACTTTTGCTTGCTCTTTTTGAAGTTGTATTTGCTGAACAATAAATTTTTTAAGATACTTCAAGCCTGTAAACACACCAATAAAAACAAGCGTAACAACGTACGTATTCGATTGTGCATTTGGATTTCCTGAAATAATACGGCCAAAATAAAGATTAATGTATCCAAACAATGCGATTAGCAAAATAAGCAGAATAAAATACAGAGCAATTCTCCTTTTCTGAATAAAAAACAGTTTAAAAAAGTAGCTATGTAAGTAAACCGGAATAGTAACCGGAATCAGAATCGCTAATCCAACTCTAAGCGACTCAGATAATGGCTCAAACTTATTGATGGCTATCGTAAAAATCATCAAAAAAACCAGCCAAAATGTAGTATCAAAAATGTAGTTCTTTGATAAAATCCTTTTTATATACTCCTTAAAATTCATACTACAAAATTACAGTATTGTAGAGATATGTATAAATTTTTATGACGAATGCAGTTTGTCATACAATACGCAAGTTTATCATATAAAAAAGAAAGGACAACACATAAATTATTTAAGAATTTAAATATCGTCAAACTTTGCAGCAACCAAAAAATTTTAAATCATGAAAAAAATAGTTTTTATTTATGCGTTTATCATTGTATTTGTAACAAGCTGCTGCAGCTCAACAAATTCAATTTATGAAACCTACGGGATTACACCAAAGGAAAAAACGTTAAGTTACTACATTGATTTAACAACCTCAAAATCTGGGAAGATTTACGTGACTTTAACTGGAATGAAATTCAATAATAATGAAATTGAGTACAAATTCCCTTCAATAATTCCCGGATACTACCAAAAAATAGATTTCGGGAAATTTGTAGATAAGTTCGTTGCATTCGATGCAAAAGGGAATAAGCTAAGTGTTGAACAAAAAGATGACAATACATTTTTAATTAGTAATGCTGTATCGCTAGATAAAATAACATACAGAGTTAAAGAAGCATGGAACGATAAAGATATTTTTAAAATTGGATCAACTCAATTTGATGAAGATTCACATTTCCTCCTAAATCCTTGGGCTTTTATTGGATATTTTGATGGTTATCAGAATATTCCTATTGAAACAGTTTTTAAGAAGAATTCGAAATACTTCGGTGTTTCTTCGTTAAAAATGGGTGTCAACAATGACAGCATTCAATCATTTGTGGCAAACGATTACAAATCATTTATTGATTGCCCTATCCTATTTTCTGAACCTGATACTTGTAGCCTGCAGCTAAAAGATATTAAGCTAACTTTTGCTGTTTACAATAAACAAGGAGAAAGAATTGCACCTAATCTTGCCAAAGAATTACTTCCATATTTTAAATCTTTTGAACAATATACAGGCGATTCTATTCCTGTAAATAATTATACATTTCTGGTTTATTTAGAAGATTTTTCTGGTGCTGCAGAAGTTGTATACAATAAGAAAACAACTCCGTTTAGAATTGCAAAAGTTGTTGCTAAATATGGTAAACCACAATTTGGTGCATTAGAGCACATGAACTCATCGCTTTACTATATGCCAAACACGGGTAAATCTGAATCATATATCGATCCGCTAAAAAAGGTTGTAGTGCATGAACTTTTACACATGTACACCCCGCTCAGCTTACACAGCGAATTGGTAGGAAAATTTAATTATAGCGATCCTGAATTTTCAAAGCACTTATGGTTATACGAAGGTGTTATCGATTATTTATCGTTACAAGCACAGCTGCAAAGCGGAACAATTTCTCTGGACGATATACTCTATGAAGAACTACGACCAAGAATGTTCGAAACAAATAATTTTCCAAGGAATCTATCATTTACAGAATTCAGCACACGTATTATGGAAGAAGAAATCAATAAATATGCAATTCAGGTTTTCAGTAAAGGAACAATCCTGGCATTTCTTCTTGACACAGAAATCATGAAATTGACAAATGGAGAAAAGAACTTAAAAGATATTGTTTTTGAATTAGTTGAAAAGCACGGACCAGACAAACCTTTTGATGAAAACAATTTCTTTAATGAATTCGTTGCACAGGTTCATCCTGATCTGCAAATTTTCTTTGACAAATATATTATTGGTAATGATTTTCCAGACTATAAATCTTGCTTTGATGTGATTGGAATTCATTTCGATCGTGAAGTAAACGAACTTACTCCTGAAAGAAATTTAGGCATCGAAAAACGTATGAAGTTTGCTGATTACATTTCAGTAAATAAAGTAAATGAAACATCTCCTTTTATGGAAGGCGATAAGATAAAAGGTTCAACAATGGGTTTACACTACTTTAAGCCTTTCAGAAATACCGATGGCACCTATAAAAAGGAAGGTGAAGAAATTACTATTCCTATCCTAAGAAAAGGAGCTGAAACCAATGTAAAAGTTACTGTTAAGTATGCTCCAGAATTATATTATTATAAGCTATATGTTAGCAAAGAAATGAATGCTCTACAGAAAAAAAGTTTTGCAAAATGGAGTAAAATCTTTTAAATAAAAAAATGAAGAATATTATAAATATAATCGCAAATGGAAATGATTTTTTTCAGCTTGCATTAAAAGGGAAAAGATTAACTCATTGGGTCCTTATACTACCAGTGATTATTATAACCGTTCTATTAAGTGTTTACATATTTGCAATAAGTGCTGATATTATTTTCGGAGTTTCTGAAGAATTTAACTATTATAAAACGACATATATCACAACAGGAATGTTTGTTGGTATAGCTTTGTTTATTATTTTGTGGGCACGATATTTTGAAAAACGTAAGTTTTATACATTAGGTTTCACGAAAGAAAATGCACTAAAAAAATACCTGAAAGGATTTGGTTTAGGTATTTTACTTTCATCAGCAGTTGTTGGTCTAATGGCAATATTTGGTGGTGTTGAAGTTGTTCTGAATCCTGAAAACTCTCATATGTTAAAAATAACCATCATAGTTTCTTTGGTTATATTTATTCTTCAGGGAGCAAGTGAAGAAATACTTTTCAGGGGTTGGCTTATGCAAGTACTTGGCGCCAAATACAAACCAATTGTTGGTATAATTGCTACATTGATTTTATTTACAGTTTTTCATGCTAGTAACTCCGGATTTAATTTATTGGTTGCCGTAAATATTACTCTTATTGCCATAATAATTATTCTTTTAGTTTTAGATGGAAAAAGTTTGTGGGCTGCAAGCGGATTCCATTCAAGCTGGAACTGGGCATATTGTAACATTTTTGGGTTTACAATCAGTGGTTCAGATCAAAAAGAATTTGGTGCTTCTGTTTTATCTCTTAAAGGAGTTGGAGGTACATTTTTAGGAGGTGGTGATTTCGGCCCAGAAGGAAGTATAATGACAACAATAGTATGTGTTATCAGTATTGTTTTTCTTTACTGGATGCAATCAAGAAAAAATGAAGTTAGAAGTTAAAGTAGCTAAAACACAAGCTGAGATTTACTCGGCTAAAAAAATAAGATCCCTTGTTTTTAATATAGAACAAGGGATTCCTGAAGAAATGGAGTTTGATAAAAATGATGACTCAAGCACTCATTTTATAGCACTATTTAACAATAAAGTAATTGGAACTGCACGAATCACAATAATTGAAAAAGGTATAGCAAATGGATCACGACTTGCAATTTTAAAAGAATATAGGAATTTAAATGCTGGCAGATTAATAATGAATAAAATAAAAGAAATTGCAATCCAATTAGGAATTAATAAGATTATTATTGAACCGCACAACTATTTAGAAAAATACTATTCGCATTTTGGTTTTAAAAGAATTGAAGGTTATCAATCTTTTGGTGATATAAAGCTAATTAGAATGGAAATCTACTTATAAAAATTATTTTTTTCAGCTCTATCTTCAATTAATGATTTTATTACTGCCTTAGCAGTAAATACACGTACTATATTCTTATTTTCTCAAATTTTAATCTATAAACACATATTATTACTGCCTAAACAGTATTTTTATCGATTTTCACATAAAATAATTGGAAAATTGAATAATAACATATATTTTTACTGTTTAAACAGTAATTTGATATGAATTATATACAATATCTAGGTGATATTATTAAATATCATAGAAAAAAGGCTGGACTAAGTCAAAAATCATTGGCTGATATAGCGGGTGTAGGGAAAACAGTTGTATTTGATATTGAAAAAGGAAAAGAAACAGTACAGTTTAAATCAATTATTAGTGTGCTAAAAGTTTTAAATATTAGTTTAGAACTTAATAGTCCATTAATGGAAAAATACAATAAAGAAAATGAGAACAGCTAAAGTATACATGCATAGCAAGTTGGCTGGTTACTTAATTGAGGTTGAAAAAAATAAAAAGTATAAGTTCAACTATGATGATAACTATAATGGTGAACCTATCTCATTAACTATGCCTGTTGAATTTAAAGAATTTAATTTTAATTCTTTTCCACCATTTTTTGATGGTCTATTACCTGAAGGTATACAGTTGGATGGTCTATTAAGATTTAAAAAAATAGATAAGGATGATTATTTCAGCCAACTAGTTGCTATTGGAGCAGATATGGTAGGTGCTGTAAGTTTGGAGGAAATGCTATGAGCAAATGTCCTATTACATATGAAAATTGTGAAGGGAAATACTCTAAGAATGGACTTAAAATTCTTTCACGTAATCTTGTTGAATTAAAAGATTTAAATTACTCTGCTGACGAACAAAGACTTGAAGCCGCAAAACGCGCAACTAAAATGTCAATACAAGGTGTGCAACCTAAGTTGAGCGCTATTCTAAATATTAAGCAATCAAAATTTGAAATTGTAGATATAAAAGGAAAATACATATTAAAACCACAACATCATATATATCCACAACTGCCAGAAAACGAAGATTTAACCATGAAAATGGCATCAAAATGCGGAATTGATACTCCAATACATGGAATGGTTTATTCTAAAGATGGCACATTAACATACTTTATTAAAAGATATGATAGAGTTGGCAAGAATAGTAAATTACACGTAGAAGATTTTGCCCAATTAGCTGGACAAATGAGAGATACAAAATATAATTATACTATAGAAAAATTGATAAAATTAATTGACGATTACTGTACCTTTCCTCAAATTGAAAAAATTAAATTCTTTAAGAGATTTTTATTCAATTTTCTAATTGGAAATGAAGATATGCATCTTAAAAACTATTCCATTATTTCTCAAAATGATAAAATTGAATTGTGTCCAGCATATGATTTTCTAAATTCTAGCATTGTCCTTGGAAAAGATATTGAAGAAACAGCTTTAAGCATTAAAGGTAAAAAGAAAAGTCTAAATAAAAGTATTCTTATAGATTATTTGGGAGAGGAAAGATTGAATCTTAACCAAACAGTAATTAACAAGACTCTTAAAGAACTTCAAAATGCAATACCTTTATGGTTTGATTTAATAAATAATTCCTTTCTAAGAAAAGATCTTATAGAAGATTACACTGAACTTTTAGATAAAAGAATACAATTACTTGAACTTTAGTTTTAGTTACTTTTCTGATAAAATTGAACAAACTGGTTAAATCTTGAAATCTATTTTTCAACAAGCGCAGTTAAAGGATATTTCAATCCATCCATTCCGGTAATTACAGCTTTAACCGAGCCAACCAATATTTTTGCTTCGATTAAAACCGGAACATGATTCTGATCGTCGGTTACCCAAACAAACATATCCTCTCCCCCTTTAAAAATTGTTCCTTCAACCAACATTGCCGAAAACTTGATTGTGTTGAAAATTTCTCCATTATGAGTTTTCAGCTGCTCCTTTCCAAGATACCGGATATACAACTCGAAAACTTCGTTATCAACCGCCATTGTTAACGGAATGGTTTCTCCAATTTTTCTATTATCAAAATTTATTGTCCGACAATAGTAAATTGCAGTGAGCACATCAAAAGTACACGGTTTTAGGGGAAGAATTTCCTTTTTAAAAGGTCGGTCGCTGGTTTGGCTAATTATATCCAGTTTGCTTTTGGAATGGTCAAAAACATAACGATTGTAGGCTTTAAATCCGCCCTCATAAGTATCGCGCTCAAACCAGAATGGTTTTAATGATGCAGTATCTGCAATCGACTCGAACCTGTCGCGAACTTTGAAAAACCAATCGTACTGTTTCAAGCTCCAACCTTTTGACAGGAAATGGAACGCTGGTTTGCCAGCGTAAATGGTGTCGGAAACCGTAAAAACCACATCGCCGGCATTAACCCAAATAAAACCCCAGTTGTACACGGCTCTGTACGTAACTTTTTCCCCAGCTTTGAAGGGAATGCTGGTAACATTGCACTGGTTTTCCTGTGCAAAAAGATTTGCTGATAAAAGAATTAATATGAGCAGGAAAAATCGCATTTGAAAACAAAGTTACTTCTACTTGGTTTTCTCGGCCAGCTTTTCAATTAATACTATTGTGAGTACTCCGCCCACCAAAATAGCAAGGGCAACAATTACCTCGAGAGAAAAGTTTCCCGGAATAAAAAAATCGTACCCTTGAACCAGTTTTTCTCCGTTCTTAAGAATAAAATCGCCAGCCTCATCAACTCGGTAAACGGGAAGTTTCCAGGGCCAAAGAATGCTCAGTGAGCCAAGTATAAAACCGGTAAGTGTAGCAATTGTTTGGTTCTTATACTTCTTGTAAATCCATGAGAGAAGATGAGAGAATGCAACCAAACCAAATATTGCTCCTAAAATTACTGGAAACAGAACCGATACATTCGCATCGTTCACAGCATCAATCATAACTAGCTCATAATTTCCCATAAGAATCAGAACAAACGATCCGGAAAGTCCTGGTAGAATCATGCTGCAAATTGCAACTATTCCGCAAAGAACCAAGTACAGGAACGAATCATCAGAAGTGGCAGGATTCATAAACGAAACCCAGATTGCAAACGAAGCTCCAATAATAAAAGTTAGAATTACGCTGAAAGTCCATTTACTTACAGTTTTTCCAACGTAGTAAAGCGATGCGAGTATTAGTCCGAAGAAAAATGACCAGATATAAACCGGATAATTTGTAAATAAATATTCAAATATTCGCGCCAAAGAAACTACGCTAATAACCATTCCTAAGAAAACTGCAAGTAGGAAATAGAAATCAATATGATCGAGCAGTTCCCTGATTTTTCCTTTGAAAAGTAATCTGAGCGCAACAATATCAATTGATTTGATTGCATTTATAATTCGTTCAAAAATTCCGGTAATCAGCGCAATTGTTCCACCCGAAACTCCGGGAATAACGTTAGCTGCTCCCATTCCTAATCCCTTAAGGGCATTAACCAAAAAATCTTTAATTCCGTTGAACATAGTAAGTTAATTAAAACAATAAGAATATTTTTCATCACGTAAGTGAAGAAGTTTCATTTAAAAAAAGTTGTACAAAGATAATTCTATTTACTGATTGGGAGAGTAAAGCCAAATATACTTCCTACGTGAGCTTCACTTTGGTAAAACATTTCGCCTCCGTGACGCTCAACGAAATCTTTGCAGAGTATCAATCCTAGTCCTGTTCCGGGTTCCATCTCCGTTCCGTGGCTACGAATTTTTGAATCGATTCGGAAGAGTTTTTGCTGATCGTCTGGGGAAATGCCAATTCCATTGTCCTTCACCTGAACTTTTACAAACGAATCCTGAATTTCAGCAGAAATTGTAACGTTTCCTCCCCGATGAGTAAATTTTATTGCATTGCTTACAAGGTTACGAATAACGGTTGAAAGCATGTTCCGGTCGGCCATTAACTTAAAATCTTTCTCAACTTCAACCGAAATATTGATATTTTTAGCCTGAGCATTCCCTTGCACAACCTCTATCGTGTTAACAATAACATCGGAAAGGGAAAGGTTTTCTGGCTTAAACTCAATTGAACCTACCTGCGAACGTCCCCATTTTAGTAGGTTCTCAAGCAAATCGTACATATTTCCGGCAAGTTGGCCGACCTGAAAAAGGTTCTCCTGAATTTCCTCCTTGGGAAGTTCAGCTAATCGTTCCTGAATAACATCGATAAAACCGATAAATGCAGCAAGCGGATTCTTTAAATCGTGGGCAATAATCGAGAAGAATTTGTCTTTAGTTGCGTTAATTTCCTCAAGTTTCCTATTCTGCTGCTCAATAAATATATTCTTCTCACGCAGCTTATTATTCGATTTTACCTTTAATCTGTAGTTAAAAAGAATCACTACAACAACTAAAAACGACAATACACTAATATATACCAAGTACTTACGAACAATTCTATACTCCTTTTCGGTTTGCTCCAGCTGGTATTTCGATGCAAGATCGGCAATTTTTTCGTCCGTTTCCTTGCTATTTAGGCTGTCAACCAGAGTATTCTGCTCATTCAGCATTTTAAACGCTTGCTCAAAGTTTCCCTGCCTCTCATAAAACTCAATTAACGCATAGTAGGAGCTAATTTGTAGGGGTAGCGAGTTGGTTAGCTTCGCATTTTCATGAGCCATGTTGAAATAGGTTGAAGCTTTTTCGATGTTACCCTCATCAAGAAACATGAAACCAACGTTCACAGCCATGCGTGAAATTCCCCAGGTATTCGATGCTTTCTGGTAATGGGTAAGAGCCTCCTCAGCGTAACGCATTGCCTTTTCGTTGTCGTTCTTCAAATCGTATATTGCCGAAATATTTTGCGCTGCAAGCCCTATATCAGCTAACTTGTCGGTTTGTTTAAATATTTTATACGCCCTCTCATAATGTTCAAGGGCAGGTTCAACCTCATTCTTAAAGTAATGGATATTACCAATGTTGATTATGGCCATTCCCTGATTGCTGAGGTTTCCGAGTTTTGCAAAAATCTTTTCTGCTTTCTGGTAGTTCTCAAGGGCTAAATCCAATTTCTCGTACCTCATGTTTATTAAGCCTATGTTGTTGTAAGCAGCAGCAATGCTTCCCTCGTCCCTGTTTTCCTTCGCATACTTCAACGATTCCATGTGCGATTCAAGGCTCTTATCGTCTTCACCCAAATAGTAGTAAACATTCCCCATCAGCCTATAGATACCCGAAAAATGTTTTGAATTATCGGTTTCAGCGGCAAAGTTTAGCGCATAATTGTAGTATTCGAGAGCCTGATTGTACTTACCGAGCTGAGTGTAAATATCACCTATCTTTTCTGCTTGACGAATTATTAACTCTACGCTATCAATTCCTAACGACTCTTCGTACGCAATAATTAAATACTCTAAACCTTGCTCAAGGGAATCTCCTGAAAATGTTTCTGCTAACCTATTTAAAACTTCAACTCGTTCTAACGGTTTCAAATTATTCAACCGTTCATTTGAACTATTATCGTTTTGTGCGAATCCAGAATAAAATGCGAAGAGAGTTACTATAAATAATGCAATATGTTTAATAATTTTCATAATTTTAAATTGATTTTGATAGCATACTTATCGACCATCAAAAAATGTACAATAACTTGAATTTGTTTTACTCAATTTAAATAAAAATGTTGTTAAACTTTGCAATATAATATCAAATATATTGTTTTTTAAAGAATTATGAGAGTATAATTTTCACCAATTATGAAAAATGATACAATTATAGAACTACTCCTTGAGCAGGGAAGCTCATTAAGCGAAAATGAAAAAACGAAGGCGAAGGGTTCCTTCGATCCCATTTACCTCGACGAAAGAATTTCACAGCACAAACGCAAAGGACGCCTCCAAAGCTGGTTCTACTTCATCCTGTTTGCTGTTGCGATACTTAGCACTATGGCTCTGCTGGCATCGAGCCTATTTAGCCCAGAAACCATGCTGGTTGTGAAGGGAGTTGTAATTGGACTATTCGTTGCGCTTATCATTCTTCTGCCTAACGCTTTCAGCGATTACAAGAAGAATCAACTTTTGATTAAATTGGTTAAAGAGATTCAACTTCTTGAAAAAGATTCAACTACAAAAGAAAATGCTTCCAAAGTGGAGTAAACTTTCCATTTTCTGTTTTAGCGGAACAGGAAACTCACTAACCGCTGCTGGTTGGATTACGAAAGGTTTTAAGGAAAATCAGATTCCAGCAGAAGTTCAACTTGTTGACAGGCTAAAAGTTACTGAAGTTGATAACGAAACGCCTAACCAGCTAATAGGATTTCACTACCCAACCCACGGATTCAATCTACCGTGGCACATGCTAAAATTTATTTGGCGGTTTCCACGGGCAAACCAAAATCGGAAGTATTTTTACCTGCTAAACACCCGCGCCGGTGCGAAAGTATGCAAATTTTTTACACCCGGAATTAGCGGAGTTGCCATTTTTTTGCCCCTTCTCATTCTAAAATGCAAAGGATACAGAATTGCTGGAATCCTTCCGCTCGATCCGCCCTCAAACTGGATTTCGCTTCATCCGGGGTTCAGGGTTAAGGTTGTGAATTCAATTATGGAACGATGTGAGCGAATTACATCGAAGTTCTCTGCTAACATATTGAATGGAAAACGGATAGTTCACCCTGCAACATACCTTGCTCTTCCTATTGACTTAGCATTAATTCCAATTACCATTCTTTACCTTTTAATAGGTAGATTCTTTCTGGCAAAAACTTTTTACGCATCCTCAAGTTGCAATGGCTGTGGAATTTGCGAAATAAATTGTCCTGTGGGCGCAATTGAAATCAGGGATTCTCGCCCCTACTGGAAATTTCGCTGCGAAAGCTGCATGCGCTGCATGAATATTTGTCCACAAAAATCGATAAATACTATTCACCTTTACGCAGTTGGAATTTTATGGTTTATTTTTGGACTTCCTATTTCAGATATTACAACTACCTGGATTGTAAATATTTCTCCGGCAATTCTAGGCAAGTTTGAAGGGTTAATTCATCTTTCGGTTTTAACACTCTACTCGCTGCCAACGCTTTGGGTAAGCTACCACATTATTCATTTTCTGGGACGATTTAAAATTTTCAACTCATTATTAATCTACACATCCTTAACGCGTTACTGGCGAAGGTATATTGCTCCGGGATTTAAAGCAAAATCGTTTTCGAGAAAGAATTTTATGTAATTTTGCTGGCAATTCCAACCTACTTTTATGAAAGCATTCTACACCATTCTGCTGCTTGTTCTGTCGAACACGTTTATGACCATTGCATGGTATGGCCACCTGAAATTCAAGGAGATGAAGTGGTTTTCGGGACTTGGGCTAATTGCAATTGTACTGATAAGCTGGGGAGTTGCACTTTTTGAATACTTCTTTCAGATTCCGGCCAACCGAATTGGCTACAAAGGGAACGGCGGTCCGTTCTCGTTAGTAGAACTAAAAGTAATTCAGGAAGTTATTACGCTGATTGTTTTCATGGGATTTACAATGATTGCCTTCAAAAACGAATCGATTCGGCTAAACCACATCATTGCATTCTGCTTTCTGGTTCTTGCTGTTTTTTTTGTGTTCAAAAAATAAAAATACCCGCCATTGCATAATGCAAACTGACGGGTATTTAAACTCTAGATTCTGTTTTCTATTCTGTTGTAATTTTTACCGTATTGTTATCCGAATGCCTATCAATTAGCTTGTTGTACGGATCGATCCCAGCAGTTTCGGGTTTCTCATCAACAATAATTTCAAAGGTTGGATTTGCTTTATCAATTTTATACTTCTGTAAATAGAGTTCAACCTGCTTTTTCTTACCATCAACCTCTTTGCTTGTCATAACTCCAACATCAATCCAATCGTTGAGTGCAATTTGGTTTTCGAAACCTAAACTGTCGGCTCTGTACTTTTGAACATCAGCCGTAAGGGTAACCTTATACTTTCCATCGGCCAATTTTTCCATTTTTGCTTCCTTGGCTTTTATATCGTAAACGGTGATATTCTCAAACATATCATCTAGCAAATACTTCAACGAATCGGGAGTAACATTATCGATGTACTTCATGAAATCTGTTGATTTTGAGAATGGTGGAGCAAGGTATGCCCAATCGGCCAAGTAGGTCGATAACGCTTTGTTCACATTCTCCTCGCCAATATAATCGCGAAGCGCATACATTACTACCGAACCTTTATTGTAGTGAATGTAATTCTGATTTTCACAGAGATTAAGCGGAAGCTCCTTCTTCATTTCCGATCTTCTACCACGCAAATACCTGTCGAGCTCATATTGCAAAAATTTCTTCATTTGATCCTTACCGTACCGCTTCTCCATTACCATCAATGCAGAGTATTGAGCCAGTGCCTCCGACATAAGCGTTGCTCCCTGAACATCGCCACCAATTACCTGATGCGCCCACCACTGGTGCGCAATTTCGTGCGCAGTTACGTAGAATACGTAATCGATGTCGTCCTCATCTTTTAGGTTAGCAATAAAGCCAATGCTTTCGGAGTACGGAATGGTTGTGGGAAACGACTGGGCAAAAGTTGCGTAGCGAGGGAACTCAACAATCCGAAGCTCCTTGTGCTGAAACGAACTAAAGTTTGCAGTGAAGTATTCAAGCGATGCTTTCATCGCTTCAATCATTTTGTTGATATTGTACTCGTGACCCTTGTGGTAGTAAACTTTCAAATCAATATCATTCCACTTATCTTCAAGAACCTGATATTCTGCCGATAGAAACGAGTAGAAGTTTAGTATTGGCCGATCCATTTTGTAGTGGAAGTACCGCCTTCCATTCTCCTTCCATTCCTTTTCCAAATATCCGGGAGCAATTGCAATTTGGGTTGGGATTGTGCTAACAGTTGCCTCAAAATCAATCCAATCACCAATAGGACCGAGGTATGTTCGCTGGAGAGCCAGCGAGTCGTTAAGCTGAGCCATTCGTTCCTTTTCTGGGAGATCAAACTTTTTCCTACGGTTTTTATCATTTAACTCGTTTGAAGGTTGGTAACCAATTGTAGGAGTAAATTCAGCGCTATTGATGAAAGTACCGTTGTGAGCAACTGTAGTTTTCCCGCTTCCGTTAGTAAATCCGCGAGAAATGTACTCTACTCCAAAGCTGAACTTAACCGAGTCGCCGGAATTTATGGCTTTCCCAAGTTTTACAATATAGTAGCTGTGTTTCCTGTCGTTTAGCACAAGCTCCGATTCCTCACCAATTCTGCAATCGGTTAGCTTAACGTCACTATCGAGAACGAAGTGAACCGAATCAATTGGGAACCCTGTTTCATTCTTCAACAAAAGTTCTCCCTTAATAAACACATCGCGTTCGTTCGGATAGATATCAACATTCAAATTAGCCGCTTTTATTTTGGGCTGTGGAATGTTCTGATACTTTTTGTAATTCTTTTCGTACTCAACAACAATTTTCTCTCTCTGCTTTTGGGTAAAAAAGTGGTTAAGAACTGTTGTATTGTAAACAACGTAACCTGCAGAAAGAATAAACCCTGCAATTACAATAGTTAGCGCGTAACGGAATGGTTTGCTCAGCTGCTGCCTTGCGACTTTAACCCGATTTGATAGCGTTAGGTTAATACCACGATTCCAGAAAAGGATTGTTAAAATTACCAAAAATGCCGATAGAAAAATCCAAGCTAGCTGATACCAACGAACTCCCATCAGAAAATGTCCAAATCCGTTCATATCGGAATATGGGGCTCCGGGTGTTTGTGGATACAAAAACATGTAATGCTCAACACCCATTAATCCCAGCGCGATAAAGAAAATGATGTAGTAAAACATTACCACAACATGTCCAACATACTTATTGCTTGATAATGTTTGAACCAGCATGGCCAGAATTGCAACTGCCAAGTATCCAGGAAGCTGGAGAGTATAAAGATTCGTTAAGTATAGCGGAATATTAAAATCGTAAAATCCGTGAAAAACCTGAGTTAAAACATTCACAATGAAAAGAATGGTTAGCAAAAGAACCAGAATCAGAAACATTGCAAGTAACTTTGAACCAGCAAAAATCCAACTTGGTAATGGAAGCGAATCAGTAATCTGGTTAATTCCATATCCCCTTTCACGCCAAACAATTTCTCCTGAATAGAATGTGATAATGATATACACAACAAGCGCAAAGTTTCCTCTAGTATATTCGAGCAAATTGTAGGTAACTGGGAAAGCATCTGTTCCGTACATTTCACCAATTGAAACAGCGTTGGTAACCAGCAGTAGCACACCCGCAGCAACAATACCAATAAACGGAACCTCTTTAATTGTGGTTATAAACTCGAGCCAACCCAACGAGAAAAACTGTTTAACATTCAGCGATGTGCTAAATAACTGTTTTGCTCTTGGAATGATTCCGGCTTTTTCTACTTCTTCGTCAATTACTTGTTTTTTTAGCTTTACCTTTTGGTTTGAATCCTTCTCAAAAACCGCGAGAAACTTAAAGCGAACGTAGGTAAATGCTAAAACGCCAAACCCAACAGCAATCCAAATAATTCTGTTAATCAACAATTTATTCGACAAAGGAATCAGAAGCGAATTTATTTCAGCGGGTGTCCAGTACTCGGTGTCAATATAAAATGCTGCAATTCCGAAAGGATCGAGCATTGCGGCTAAAGTTTTCGACTCAAGATTCTGTATTTTAGCCATGGCTCCTAGGTATATCACGAGCAGAATTACGCTTCCCAAGTAGGAGTAAATCATTTTTCGTTTCAGGGAAGTGAGCGAGAAAAGTAGCGCTCCAACAAAAAATACGTTTGGTAAAACAAGCAGGAAGAACGGCGAAAAGTAAGCCATGAATCGGAACGAATCGAAACGTGATGCTTCAATCCAGCCGGCAGCCGGAGCTATTACCGAACCAAGCATAATTCCTAGCGGAATTGACAGAAAAACAAAAACCGCAAAAACGTACGAACCTAAAAATCGTCCAGCTAAGTACGAAAATTTGCTAAGTGGGTACGAGAATAGCAAATGGTTTGTTTTATGTTCAAAATCGCGTAGTACCGGGTTGCTCATCATTGCTGAAATTATTATCATTCCGGCAGCAGTCATAATTGCTGTAATTCTAAAAATTGCAGCAGGCGAGTTCCTTAATAAGTTTCCTGCCTGCTCACCAATGGTTACATTGTTTGAGGCAATGGCGCCAAAAACAAGAAGGAAAATTATTAGAAAGTATAAGTAAGTAGCGGGTCGCTTAACCCGATACCTTAACTCAAAAAGAAATACATCCCAAAACATAGCTGCTAGTTCTTTGAGTGATTGAGAACGCTCGAGAAGTAAACATCCTCAAGCGAAGGATCGATTAGTTCAAAACCTTCATCGGGACAAGAATCGGAATATGCATGAAGATCAATTCTTCCTCCTACCAGCTTATGCGATACGATGTTGAGGTTGCTGTAGGATTCCATCTCCTCCTTCTTAATCACCTTTCGCCAAATTCTATTCTCGATGTTTCTGATTGCTTCGCTTGGAGTTGCAGAAATTAGCACTTCGCCTTTATTTATGATTGCCATTTGGCTGCAGAGGCTCTCAATGTCATCAACGATGTGCGATGAGAGGATTACGATTATGCTCTCGCTAATTTCGCTCAGCAAGTTGTGGAAACGGTTTCGCTCAGCCGGATCGAGACCAGCAGTTGGCTCATCTACAATAATTAGCTTTGGCTCGCCAATTAGCGCCTGCGCAATGCCAAAACGTTGCTTCATTCCGCCAGAATATCCACCCAAATTTTTATGCCGATGCTCGTATAGATTCGTTTTATGCAGGAGAGCCTTTACGGTTTCTTTTCGTTCCTTCGGATTTGAAATCCCCTTCAGCTGAGCCAGATGATTTAGCAAAGTTTCAGCCGAAATTCTGGGATACAAGCCAAACTCCTGAGGAAGATAGCCAAGCAGCTGGCGAACCTTATCTTTATCTTTCAACACATCAATTCCGTTTAGCGTAATTGTTCCGCTATCAGCCTCCTGAAGGGTGGCAATTGTTCTCATAAGTGTTGACTTACCCGCACCGTTTGCTCCGAGCAAACCGAACATTCCGCTCGAAATATTCAAACTCACATTGTTTAAGGCAACCACTCCGTTCGGGTAAGTTTTGTTTAGGTTATTGATTTTCAGTTCCATAGATTTTTTGTTTCGATTAACTTTGGTAGGACGAAATAAATATACGAAAAGTTACAAGGTAACTTAAGGATAATTTTTAAACAATCGATTAATTAATAGATTATTTCCAAATCCAAAAGCCAAGAATTTCAGTTGGCAGTTGGCAGTTCCCAGTTCCCAGTTCCCAGTTGGCAGTTGGCAGTTGGCAGTTGGCAGTTGGCAATTCTCAGTTCTCAGTTGGCAAAGGGCAGAGAGCGAAGAGCAAATCCCAAACTTCACTAGTTTACTTTTTCACCAGTTTACTATTTCACTGAAGAACGAAGTCAGAAGTAGGAAGTTTGGAGTTGAAAGTTTGCCAACTGCCAACTGCCAACTGCCAACTTTCTTTACTGACCACCGATTACCGATTACAATTCCATATTAGACAAAATACTATCAATCACTTTCCCCTGCCGGTTCATCCCTAAACTCAAGAATGTCGCCCGGTTGGCAATCGAGTTCCTTGCAAATTGCTTCGAGGGTTGAGAAACGGATTGCTTTGGCCTTCCCCTTTTTCAGGATTGAAAGGTTTGCCATTGTAATGTCCACTCGTTGCGAGAGTTCTGTAAGCATCATCTTGCGCTTGGCAAGCATTACATCTAAGTTTACTATTATTGCCATGGCGCTAAACTGTTAAACGGTTTTCTTCCTCCATCTCGGCACCCTTCTGAAAAATATGGGTTAACACCCAAACAAACAGAGCGATAAAAAGCAAACTTCCGAACGAACCGTTTTTAAAGGTAAATTGTAACCCTTCAAAATCAAACCGTTGAACAATAAATAGGTTGTAGAACGTTACCGTAAGCTGTAGGTATAACCATACTCCTGCAATTATGTAAGCCATCCTTTTTAGATGCTTAATGTTAACCGGATCGAATGCGTTTCCTAACCTAACATTCTTTGTAAAACCCTTAAAGAGCCAAAGAATGTAAAGTAGGGCGGCAAGCAGCGGCACTACGAAAAGCGGAATAACAACCGAAACCAATCTTGGCGCATTTTCGAAATTTATTGTTCCGCTAGCCTCGGAGATTGTAATTGCTGAAACATTTTCGCCCAACGTAAAGGTCCCCTTCTCGTAAACCTTAAAGTTAGTTGGGAATTCAACGCTTAAATCCAACTCCTTAGGGCTAAACCCTAAAAGATGAATAATTAGAAATACTAAAAAAATGGCTGAAACAGCGGCAAAAAACCAAAAAACAAAGCGCGACAGGTTGTCAATCAGCCAGATACTGGTGTGTGTTTTCTGTTTTTCCATAGCAATAATTATTAAATTGTTTGCTACAAATATACAACACATTTTTAAATAAACAATATTTATTTATTGTTTATCAATATTTATTTAATTTTTATAAATATATTATTGTTGATTAACTTTAATTAATCTAATTTTTGCTTCTCTATTTGCTACTTGAAAGGGTTTTAATAGTTTTACATTTCAAATTAATTAGGACGTCATCTAACTTCAAACACCTACTTTTCATTGAACTACACGATAGAAATCATCCGCCTTGTTGCTGTTGTTTTAATAACCTTCACTCATATCAGGCATAACTTTACTGAAGGTCCAATGTATTACATGCTGGAAGTAATTCCAAAGTATGGCACGTTGATTCTATCGCTCGTTTCAGGATATCTTTACAATGAAATATCCAGCAAGAATGTTCAATCGAACCTTACCATTCGAAAAATAAAGAGTTTGCTAATTCCTTACCTAATTGCCAACGTTGCTGTTTTGCTACCCGTTTTAACTTTTAAATATTTTGGATTTAACTTTTTAAATAGGTTAAGCTTTGATTACACTCTGTTTACTGAAGGTTTGCTTTCGTTAAACTCCGCTCCCATAAACCCACCAACCTACTTTATTCGCGATCTTTTTGTAATATTTCTACTGGTTGATTTGTTTAGAAATAAAAATTTCTGGACCCTAATAGCAATTATTCCACTTCTATTTTTTGGGAAGATACTTCTTAGGGTAGATATTCTGGTTCTATTTATTATAGGAAATGCCTTTTCAATGTTTCGAGAATACTTCAATAAATATATTCTTACTATTGCTTTAACTGTACTGGCTGCTTTCCTTTTTATTTTTAATTATACGTTTCTCCTAAAATATACAATTGTTGTTTTACTATTTATCAATGTAATGCGACTAAAAATTGATTTTGTAAAAACAGGAGGATTTACATATCTACTTCACCTTTACCACTCCCCCATTATTGTTTTTTTATTCCCGCTAGTGAATGAACTTGTTGAGAACAGTTACTTGAAAGTTTTCCTTCAAATCTTTCTGGTTTTAACAATTATTACTTCAGGTCACCTGATACTAAAGAAATTAAATATCAGATTTTTAACTGGAGGAAGGTAGAGTTCAATAATTAATATTTGAATTTACAATTCAAAAGGTAACACCCCAACCGGTTCTATTCCCTCTGGAGTAACTTTTACTTGTAGCGGAATAATTTCAACTCCGGCTGCATGTGCCTTTGTAAGAAGTTTTGCGTAGTTTGGGTCGATGTCCGTTGCCGGAGCGAAAATTTTCACATCAATCCGCTGAATTATGTAAAGCATAACCGCTCTCATCCCCTGCTGTTTAACGTTTATAAGCGTTTCGAGGTGTTTCTGTCCGCGGATTGTTTCGGCATCAGGGAAACGTGCGTAATCGCCCTCCTTCAGGGTTACGTTCTTCACTTCAACAAAACACTGCTCTCCGGGTTTTTCGACAAAAATATCGAAGCGGCTATCGCCGAATGTTACTTCACGTTTTACATTTTCATAACCTTCAAGTCCCGGGACAATTCCAGCGCTAATCCACTCGAATGCAATTCGATTTGGGTTTGAGGTGTTTATTCCAACCCAGCTCCCATTTATTTTAATCATTTCCCAGGTAAACTTGGTTTTGCGTTTTGGGTCGTTCACCGGCGAAAGGTAAACCTCGGCTCCCTCCTCAATGCAACTTTTCATCGATCCGGAGTTTGTACAGTGCGCTGTAACAACCTCGCCGTTATCCAGCTTCACATCAGCCAAAAAACGCTTGTAGCGCTTAATCAAGTATCCATGTGTAAGGTTTGAGAATTTCATGTTAAATTATTTATGATGTCAAATGGCAAAAGTCAAAAGTTGGTGATCACAAATATTATCTCCTTACACATAAAACATTTGACATTTGACTTCTGACGTTTGACATTATAGGAACTTCACCCTCACACTTCCTCCAATGCTCAAATTGAGAAGTTCTGCAGCATATCCATTTCGAATGGCAATTTCAAGAAGATTTGCAGAGTTAAAGATTCCAAGCAGTTCACCCAAATCAACCTCAGTGTACGATTTACTGATGGCGGTAATTTTATTGTAGTTACTCTGCACGTAAATCTCGTAGCGCCTTCCGTTCCCCACCCTTTCAAACAATTTCTCCGAAATATTTGTAATGGCATTGTTGTACGAATCGATATATATTATGCTTCCGTTAATAATCGACTCATCTATTGGTGCCCTGAGGGCAATTTTCAGATCGGGATTTTCAGCAACAGGTCCAATTTCGCTCAGCGGTTTCCCCTCGTAAAGTTTCTGAACTGTAGGAATAATGCAATCTAACGACCCGAAGCTTCCCTGCGATTCGTACTCAACCCGATGCACCACTTCGGGTGGTGAGCTGAACATCAACCCAAGGATTCCATTGTCGGGAACCACAAAAAGATGGTTATTCTGCTCGGTGAGCAGGATTCTGGAATTCAACTCCAATTCGCTGTTAACCATCACTAAGTGAATGGTTCCCTCGGGAAAAAACTGATAGCTGTGCCGAACTACAAACGCTGCGTGATGGATATTGAAGCTGGGGATATCGTGCGAAAGATCGACAATGTTTATATTTGGACAAGCCGAAACCAACCGTCCCTTCAGCATTCCGCTGTAGAAATCGTGTTGTTTCCAATCGCTTGTAACTGTTATGGTTCTATTTCGAGCCTGAGTATCGACCATGCAACGAGTAATCTTTCACAAATTTGGTGAAAAATAACGGATTGCTCAACAACCTAGCAAAAAATTCAGTTGGCAATTCTCAGTTCTCAGTTGGCAAAGGGCAGAGAGCGAAGAGCGAAGAGCAAATCCCAAACTTCACTAGTTTACTTTTTCACCAGTTTACTATTTCACTGAAGAACGAAGTCAGAAGTAGGAAGTTTGGAGTTGAAAGTTTGCCAACTGCCAACTGCCAACTTTC
>Ga0209203_1000640_pt1 | contig 29127 bp, 26 predicted proteins | sample AD_UKC109_MetaG_FD_184423 | JGI IMG/M metagenome (GOLD analysis project Ga0209203, IMG submission 184423) | Active sludge microbial communities of municipal wastewater-treating anaerobic digesters from Hong Kong - AD_UKC109_MetaG (SPAdes)... | ecosystem: Engineered > Bioreactor > Anaerobic >... | reverse complement strand
CTGCTTTTGACCTGACAGGGGACGGAGTGAATGAATGGATTGGCCTGGGCAGTGAATCAAAACTCTACGTCTGGGACGGGCAGGGCAATGTTTTGTGGAGCGGGAACGAAAGAATAGGAGGGACCAATAATTTTATCAGAGTTGGGGCCTTCCGTGACGGTGATCCGGCGCCTGGGATTTCATTTGAAGGCCGAATCCTGATTACAGACATTAACGCTGATGGTAAAAAGGACGTTCTGGCTGTAAAGAATATTCCGATAGTAGCTCACCTTCGCGATTTCAAAGTATACAGCAAATCCAAACTTATCGCATACGAAACTGATGGAACGGATCTGTATCCTGCATGGGTGTCAGGTGAAATTAATTTTTGTGTAACTGATATGCAGGTTGACGGACGTGATCTCTATCTGGCAGCACAAAAGGAAAAGCTGATGAATATAGGCGAAGGATCAGGAAGAATTATGTGGTTTGGTCTTCAATGATGGAGCTTTTGTAAAGAGATCAGAAAAATTTATATTGAATACCCACTGAGACGATAAGGACCCTACAATACCTCCCAATCCGTTTGCTATTTCCTCATAGTCTATTTGAGCTGTCAGATCGGGGGCAAGGCCTGGTACGAATGAAGGAGTATCAGATTCGAAGTCAGCGCCACTTATGGTATGCCTAATAATCCATACTATTTATTAAGTATGCCATAGAACTGTCCGGAATGATTGATTTTACTGCCAACCTTGTTACCGCAGAACTTACATCTATATTCATATCTGTCTCCATCAGGCAGTATAAGAAGTAAAAACTTGTTTACCGGCACGGATTGCCCACATGCCTGGCAATAAAGCTCAGTTGCTTCTATTTCTTCGAAATACCCTTTTGATTGGTTGGGAGGTTGTCTGTTATTGTTCATTGGATTTAAAAGACTGTCTTTCATGGTCAGGACCTATAATAAATTTGCCATTCTCATTCTCGAAAGAATTAATTTGAGAATGGGAAAATTAGAAACGGTATGTAATTAAACCGTGTGACGTATCATACGGAGAAACACTGACCTGTATACGGTCTCCAACCATAACTTTAATCCGGTTACGTTTCATTCTCCCCGAAAGTACGCCTCTCACTATGATGTTATTATCACATTCAATTTCCATGGTGCCGCCTCCAAGTACTCTGGTGACAACACCTTCCAGCTGAATCAGATCTTTTCGGCTCAAAATGCTCCTTTCCCTACATCAAGGCCAAAGGCCAATTTAAAAACTTTATAAAGACCATGCAGAAAAATCGCACAGAAAATTTAAATGAATTCGTAAAAAGTGACGAAAATGGTGTTTCCGGGCTTTTTACGATTTCATCATTTTTATAACAGCATAATTCCTTTTTTAAAAGGTTAAATAATTACATTATTTGGAGTTTTTTATCAATATCATTTTGTTGAGTTATTGCCTTAAAATGTTCAGAAATTATATCTTAATAATCCGATCCTCTGACAGGATTTCGCGGATCCGATTAGAAAGCTATTTTTATGGGTTAACATGGAATTTAGGATTGGAATATATCATGGCCTCAACATTTTCATATACCTGTTCGGTTGGGGTTTTTCCTGTTTTCCTGGACTGTTCGAGCAGGGCTCTAAAGTTGTTGCTGCAGGGGAGTTCTATCATAGGCCACAACTGCTCAACTGTAGCCTCCTCCTGAAGCTGCCACAGTAAGGCTGCGGCAATAACCCCGCCTGTATTATGTGCCCAGCCTTCAACAAAAAGAATTCCCGCTTCGGCAACCCGTTTTGCAAGATATATTTCAGCCTCTTTGCTTGTGGCCTTGAGCTGATTATTGGCAGATCCGATTATGATCTTAAACTTAAATTTGGGTATGCGTTCCTCAGTAATAATACCTCCCATAGCGCACGGGGAAAAGCTGTCTGCTACAACCGTATAGATATCATCCGGCTTTACAAAATTGACGGTATCTGTGCCGAATTGATCCTGCAATTTTTTTACCTTTCCCAGATCAATATCGGAAACAATAAGCTTTGCACCATCCTTCAAAAAATACTCTGCCAAGGGATATCCTACATGGCCCAGGCCCTGAAGTGCGATGGTTCTGCCTGCAAGATCGGGACTGCAGTATACGAAGTCGCAGGCCTGTTTCGTTGCTATATACTCCCCGTAAGCTGTAGGAGTTCCTGTTGACACAAGGGGGCTTTTTGTCCCGCCGATAAAATTTTGAGTGAATTTCTCATGTATTACATCTACCATGGCTTCATCCAGCCCCATATCAGCACCAGGAAAATTGCGGCATCTGTCTGATACATATGAAATGAATCCGATAGTTTCAAGGTCGTCCAGTTTTACGGGAGAGCACTGGACAACTGTTTTGCATCCTCCATAGGGTATTGCAGCCACAGCATTTTTGTAAGTCATGGCCCTTGAAAGATTCAATCCGTCAATGAGCACATCCAGTTCGGGCTCATTGGGTTCATGTCTGCGCATGGCACCTGCCCGTATTGCGTGTTGTCTGTTACGTATCCCGAGGATTACACTATGCTTGCAAAAGGCCATTCGGACATCTTTCCTTTTATGATAAAAGAAATCGATCCCCTCGTGGCGGCCCTGTCTAATAAGTTCTTCAATCTTTTCAAGGTATCCTTTTAATCCCAGATTATTAAAGACCTTTGTAAGTTCTTCGGTGTTCATTGCTCTAAAATCAGCCGTAAGCATATCAAGATATGAAAAATCTGTCGTATATCGACTAAAATCCAGGTCGTCATCCCATTCCTTCATTCCTCTCATAAGCAGGGCATTTTTCCGAGGGCTTAAAAATATCTCCAGAGTAGTCAGATCCATTTCCTTCATAACAGCAAAAACGCCTTCAGATGTCTCCATTTCATTTTCTCCTATTGTTATTCAGGTAATGTGATTATTGAGGTAAAGACAATCTATTCTTAAATATTATAAATAACCTAATTCACATTAATTTAGCATTTTTACTATTTATCATCAAGTTTTCTTTGTTATGTCTAATCTTATATCAAATCCATATTCGGGGAGTCGCTGGTTTAAGAGGGACATGCAATGTCTTTATACCTTTTAGTAATTAACTTTAACAGTTGCCTGATTGAAGTTAAGTGTTATATATTTTATACGGTTTTTATAAATTCTGCCAACAATATTTAAAGTTATTATGGATTCGAGGAGGTGGAAAACCTGATGATAGTATTAATTATCTCCGTAGGCCTTGCTATTTTTATGTCTGCAGGTTGTTCTCTTTTTGAGGCGGTTCTTTATTCAGTTCCGACAAGGCATATTGAGGCACTGGTGGAAAAGGGAAAATCAGGGGGTAAGATTTTTAAAGAAATGCGAGGGGATGTTGAAAGGCCTGTAGCTGCAATACTTTCATTGAATACTGTTGCCCATACAGTAGGAGCTGCCTTTGCGGGATCTGCTGCAACCGAAGTTTTAGGATATGAGTGGCTTCCCTACTTTTCTGTTTTATTCACACTGGCAATTTTAATTCTTTCTGAAATTATGCCCAAGACGGCAGGATTGGTCTATGGCAGGGCTCTGATCCCCTGGATAGCGTATCCATTGAAATGGCTCGTATGGATAATGAGACCGGCGATATGGTTAAGCCGTGTATTTACCCGGTTGATTGCAAGAGGGGCTGCTGAAGATTCTGTGACACCTGAAGAACTACGTATTATGGCCAATATGAGCCTTAGAGGCGGCGGTATAAAATCCTACCAGAAAAGATCTATTGATAGTATTTTAACGCTCCAGAATAAAATGGTTAAAGAAGTCATGACACCCAGAACAGTGGTTTTTTCACTCAGTGAGCATTTGACCCTCGATGAAGCAAGCTCTATAACAACAAAATGGGAGCACAGCAGATTCCCTGTGTATGACAATGACATAGAAGATATAGTGGGAATTGTGCTTACAAAGGAATTATTCATATCCCTTGCAGAAGACAAAAAGGATATGCATCTTACGGATCTGATGAGGCCAGTCCATTTTGTGGTTGAGACAGCGAGGCTGAACACTGTATTAATGGAATTTCTGGAACTCAGGCAGCACCTTTTTATTGTAGTCGATGAATATGGAGGGCTAGCGGGAGTCATCGCCCTGGAAGACATATTGGAAGAGATACTGGGGAGAGAGATCATAGACGAATCGGACGGTGTCGCTGATAAGCGCGATCTGGCAAGAGAGCGCAGAAGGATGATAGCATCGGAACACGGGAGGCAGGGACTGTCTTAGGCAGTGTCCGTCAAGAAATGTCTGCATACTTAGATTTCCATGGCTGAAGATGATACAATAATCAGTGATTTTCTCTAAAATTATTTTACTGATTATCTGCCAGTAAATTGCCTGTTTTTGAAGAGATCCAATGACGGCAGAACTCCAGCCATTTGTGAGCATAATTTATCTATTATTTTATTAAGCCATATTATGCCCTGCTTAGAAATGTTTGAATGCATGGCCTGAACTGTCTCAATGTAATCAGCTTTGGTATTTTTTTTGTGAATGCTGAAGGATTCAAGAAAGCGTTCTCTATATTCTTCAATTTCATTATCTTCAAACTCTTCATCTACAATTTCAGACAGCAAGGATATATTTTCGTAAAATTCCTTTTTTCCGGAAGTGAGCCGTTCATCTTTTGCACTTCTTTTTAAGGATTCCGGCATTTTTTCTGACATGACCTTTAGTCGATTAATCCTTTCACTTTTAGCTGACAAAAGGTTATTGATTACACCGGAAAATAGAAGTTCACCATATTTCTCGCCGATAAAATAAGGCCTGCGCACATGAATATACCACTGTTCAAGCGCTTTAAGGTTGGCAAGATAAATTATGTTGTTTTCTATTATCCGTGAAAGGGCGGGATAACTGTTTGGAACAAATTCAATTTCAGTGTTTTTTCGCGGAAACTTGCCGAAAACCATCACATTGTCTTTTAATATATCTTTACGAATTATTGTGCCGGCCGCTACAACATTGCCGTAGCCAATACGCAATGGCCCTACAGCGCCCCCCTGGCCCCCCAGGAATATCGGCGGCTGATTCAGCATTACACCTCTTGCGACATCTCCAAAAAGCGAAGCAGTTGTCTTGTCACCGTCAGGAGTGAAGTTAAAATGAATGTATGAACTCCCCACCTCGCTGTGGTTTTTGCGGCTGGTTCCTCCAGCCATAAAACAGTCACAAAAGTTGATCAGGCTGCCGAGGGTTACGAAAGGAAACAGGATAGTCTGCTTGAGCCCCACGCAATGGGCTCCGCTGGCTTCCTCTTCCAGTATGCATCCCTCGCGCACTTGTGCGCCCAGGCCCATATTCGCCTTTTCAAGGAAAACGGATTTTTTAAAATATCCGCCCTTGAGCTCTACATTCGGGCCCAGCTGACAATCGTCGATGGTCACAGAACCTTCATAGCCAAGTTGTGCCCCGGCTGAAATGACCGTTTTTTTTCCATAAATGCGGCAACCCGTGTATATCTTCACCCCGTTTCCGGAAATTTGATCTGTGTTCACTTCTTCCCCGATATCGATGGAAAGAGGGTTAGGTATGGTTACCCCTTTACTTATAAGCTGTTTGACTTTTTCACTACATTCAAACAGGTGATTCATGATTTTCCTCCATCAAAACAGTTACCAATAAGGATAGCGTATGTTTAATCAATATCTACATCCCGGTGTCTGACGGTAATATCTCTTTTCAGCATTTCGAGATGTGTGTTTATTTCTTCAGCAATCGCAACAGATCTGTGTTTTCCACCCGTACAGCCCACTGCAACGGTGAGATAGGCTTTTCCTTCCCTTTCATAGAGGGGGATGAGAAAATCAAGAAGGGACAGATACCGGGTCACAAAATCCCGGGTTTCAGGCCATTGTTTTATAAAAGACTTTACTCTATCATCCCTGCCGTCAAGTTTTTTCATTTCAGGGACAAAATATGGGTTAGGTATGAACCGGGTATCTATAAGGATGTCAGACTCGAGAGGAATACCGAATTTATAGCCGAAGGAAATAACCCCGATCTTCATGCGCGCGCTATCAATACCCTGGTATGAATGCTTAATAAGCAGGTCTTTAAGGCCATGAACAGTGTAGCTGGATGTGTCGATAACTTTGTCTGCTATTTGTTTTAATCCTTTGAGTTTTTCCTTTTCAGTACGAATCCCGGCCAGAAGGCTCCCTCCTTCTTCAGAAACAGGATGTTTTCTTCGGGTTTCGCTGTAACGTTTTATAAGGACCTCTTCAGAAGATTCTAAAAAAATGATTTCCAGCCTGTACCCGTCTTCTTTAAGTTTTTCAAAGACATCTTCATACTCGTGAACAAATGCCTTTTCTCTGAGATCCATGCCAAAGGCAAATTTCTGCACTTCGGAAACATCTGCCGAGCGTAACTCAAGGAATTTGGGCAGAAGCTGCACAGGCATGTTATCCACACAGAAATAACCTGCGTCTTCAAGTGCATTTATGGCAGTGCTCTTGCCTGAACCTGACAGGCCAGTGATAATTATGATGCTCATATTTTTCATTTTGCCTACCTCATCACAGTAAGATTTACATCGAGCCCGCTTCCCGTAGCAAGCTGACGGGTTATTAAAACTGTCGCTTTTTAGAAACCTGGCATCAATTTAGTTGACCCTGAATGCTTCCTGCCCTATGATTACTGCAAACTACAGTTTATTCAAATTAATATAACTTAGTAGAGCATAATGCTGGGTGTCAGTATAATCTGAAAATTATATTGAGCTTCATAAGCTTAAAAAAAACAATCAATTGTAAGGATGATTTTGTTGCAGGGAATAAGGTATTAGAAATTCAATTTTTTGTCAATTTGGTAAAAAAACCAAATAATATTATCTGATAATGACCTTATATAAATATCTATTAAATGAAATATGGCCAATATTTTTTGTCAGCCTTTTTGTTTCCGTTTTTATTATCCTGGCGGCCGATATGCTTTCAATTACTGAACTAATGGTTAATCATGGTGTCGGCCTTGGGCACGTGTTACTTATGGTTGTTTATCTCTTACCCGATATAACAGCCTTTGCATTGCCCGCTGTAAGTCTGATGGCTGTGGTTGTCGCTTTCCTGCGTCTATCGTCTGACAGTGAAATTATTGCACTGAAATCATGCGGTATAAGTCTGTATCAAATGATGCCGCCGGTAATACTGGTATCTTCGTTGGGTTTAATTTTTGCTGTTTTTATAGGTTTCATTGCGATGCCATGGGGTAACAGGTCTTTTAAAGATCTTCTTTACAATATTGCTCAGTCAAAGGCTGATCTTGGAATCAAGGAAAGGATTTTCTGCGAACCTTTTAACAATGTCATTTTTTATGTAAACAGTTTTTCAAGCAGAGAAAAGGTAATGAAAAATGTTTTTGTTGTGGACAGGCGTGATATAAACTCCACAAATACTATTGTCGCAAAAGAATCAAGAATATTTCTTTATCCTGAGGAACAGTCTATTATTCTTCGTTTTGAGAATGGAACTATAATGGTAGTTGACAAAAATCTGAAGTCGGGCAGAACTATCAAATTCAGCAGTTATGATCTGAATATAGGGTTAAAAGATATCATGGCATCCATTGCATCGAGAAAACAGAAGCCCAATGAAATGTCCATAAAAGGTCTGAAAGAAGAATTAAAGGCACATACCAAAGGGAGTGTCAGATATAATAAGGTGTTGTTAGAGATGCTGGAAAGATTCTCTCTCCCGTTTGCTGTATTTTTAATGGCTATTATAGGAGTTCCGCTTGGTGCTCAGATAAAAACCCGCGAAAGAACTGCAGGAATAGGGCTAAGTCTTGGAGTATTTGCAGCCTATTATATGTGTCTTGCAGGGATGAGAAGTTTATCTTCAACAGGCATAATATCTCCCAGCATAGGCGTGTGGATTCCTGTTATTTTTCTATTTATTTCATGTGTTTTTTTGTTATGGAGAGTTGCAAATGAACGATCTGTTAACTTTTTTTCTGAGATTTTATATAAAATAAAAAATCCCGGGCGGATTTAAAACAGATGGGAATATTATCCAGATATCTTTTAAGGGAATTTCTAAAGCTCTTTGTCTTATTTCTGTTTGCTTTTCTGACTTTATACCTGATAGTTGATTTTATTCAGAAGATCGATGATTTTAATGAAGCAAATGCCCATGGCTTAATGCTGACCTATTTCTTTTTTAAGGCTCCATTAATAGTCAGTCAGATGATACCGGTTACAACGCTGCTTTCTGTTATTGTAATGTTTTCTCAAATGAAAAAGCACAATGAAATCATGGCGATGAAGTCATGCGGCATGAGTATATTTAAAATCTCAAAACCTGTCATTGCAGTTTCGATACTGCTTTCGATTTCGGTATTTCTTTTTTCAGAATTAATTATCCCTTACACCAGTGCAAGGAGCAACCATATATGGCATGTTGACCTGGATAAAAGTAAAAAGGAAGGTATCTATGGACAAAATTGTATCTGGTATAAAGGGAAAGATTCCATCTACTGGATAGGGCATTTTGATTCACAAAACAATATCATGAAAGATGTCACCTTTTATTTTTTTGATGCATATTACAAAGTGAAAAAAAGAATAGATGCCCGAACTGGTGTCTGGAATGGAGACAGTTGGGAGCTTAAAGAAGGCATCATACAAAAACTCTGTGATGATGGAGGCTATGATTTCAAGAGGTTTGCTAAAACAGACGCGGAAATACCTGAAGGCCCGGAGGCATTTGTAAGAACCGTTAAACTGCCTGAGGAAATGAGTTACTGGCAGTTGAAGAGGTATGCTGAAAAGGTCAGACTTGAAGGTTATGATGCCGCGGGATATCTTGTTGATATGAATATTAAACTGGCATTTCCCATGATCAATTTAATAATGACAATTATAGGGATTGTGATAGCGCTGGGAGTAAAAAAAGGTGGGACACCGGTTTCAGTTTCCGCTGGTGTGGTTTTCTGTTTTCTCTATTTAGTAACACTTGGTTTTATGCGTGCACTTGGCATTTCGGGAGTGCTGCCGCCCGGATTATCAGCATGGATGGCGAATATCATTTTTTTGCTCATTGGTGTATATTTAATGATTCACCTGAGAACCTGATGGGAATTTGCTAATCGTTTCATTGTGTAGTTACAGGATTTTTATGCCGATTTCAGTATGCATAATATGCTTTAATGAAGAGAAAAATATCGCCCGGCTCCTTGAGAGTTCAAAGTGGGCCGATGAAATAATTATAGTGGATTCATTGAGCCAGGACAGAACGGTTGAAATTGCCAGCCAGTATACTGATAAAGTATTTACGAGGTCCTGGACAGGATACGAGGATCAGAAGAATTTTGCACTCTCAAAGGCAACAAAGGACTGGGTGCTGAGTGCTGATGCCGACGAAGAGATATCAGAAGCCCTTCAAAAAGAGGTTATTAATGAGATTTCCAGATCGGATGCAAAGGATGGCTATTGGATTCCGCGGAAATCATTTTACCAGGGGAGATGGATTAAGCACAGTGGCTTCTACCCGGACAGACAACTTCGCCTTTTCAGGCGAAAGAGAGCATGCTGGACCGGGGGCAGAGTCCATGAAAGGGTGGAGGTGAAAGGAAGCCTTGGAGGATTGAAGAATGACCTTTTACATTATCCTTATAAGGGTGTTATTTCAGGGCAAATTAACACAATAAACAGCTTTTCCGGGCTGATTGCCGAAGAAATGTATGAAAGAGGGAAAAGATGCCACCTTTTTCTGCTCCTTTTGCGTCCTCTGTTTAAATTCATTGAAGTATATTTCTATAAACTGGGCTTCTTAGACGGTATTGCAGGTTTAATTATTGCTGTCTCTTCCGCCTATGCCATGTTTGTGCGTTATGTCAAACTCAGAGAAATTGAGAACCGTCTTGAAAACCAGATCTCCTTATGACCTTTCGGTTATTATAATCAATTATAATACGGCAGATTTGCTTGCAGGATGTCTGAACTCCGTTTTTGAACAGTCCGGCTGTAAATTTGAGGTAATTGTGGTTGACAATGCATCTCATGACAATAGTCAGAGTATTGTAAGAAATCAATTCCCTTACGTAAAACTGATTGCAAATGAGAGCAATATTGGATTCTCACGGGCAAATAATAAGGGGCTGGAGGTATGTGGTGGAGATTACATATATTTTTTAAATCCAGACACAGAATTAAGGCAGGGTGTATTCATATCCATGATAGAATTTATGGATTCATATAAGGATATCGGCCTTGCAGGAACAGGTATTGTAAATCCTGACGGATCTTTTCAGCCATCTTTGGAAACACATTATCCCGGCCAGAGACATGCAAAACGTGAACTCAAGGGATTAAGGGGCGATATCGCATGGGTTTTAGGCGCAAGCATGATAATCAGGCGTGAGATTATCCAGGAACTGGGCGGCTTTGATGAAAGATTTTTTCTATACGGAGAAGATCAGGATCTGTGTCTTAGAGTCAGAAAAGCCGGCTGGGTAATTGGCTTTATACCTGATGCGGTGGCAGTTCATTGGGGAGCGCAGAGTGAGAGGGATAATCTTCCGGTAGAGGTCTGGAAAAAAAAACTGGATGCAGAGGTTTTGTTCTATAAAAAGCACTATTCAAAAAGTACGGTGGCGGCAATAAAAAGAGGTAATCTTCTGCAGGCATTCTGGAGGGTTTTTACCTTGAAACTTACACTTCCGTTTTGTGCTGATAAGCATGTCTGCATAAGAAAACTGGAGAAGTATCAGCTGCTGTTAAATAAATGAGCCTTTGAGATGAAGATAGGAGTTGTAATCCCAAAATACGGTCTTGTAGGCGGTGCTGAAAGCTTTTCATATGAGCTTACAGAACGCCTTGCTTTGCGTGACGGCCTTGAGGTTCATGTGTTTGCAAATAAGTGGCGTCAGGGCAAATCACCTGTTATATTTCATAAGGTCTCAAGAATTGGCTTCCCTCGTTTCCTAAGACAAATCAGTTTTGCATATTCTGCAAACAGAAAGATACTGTCCACCAATTGTGATTTGATACACAGCCACGACCGGATATTTTGCGCTGATATCTTTACCATGCACGGCATCCCTCACAGGACCTGGATAAAAGAGGCGAGAAGGAAGCATTTAAGCCTCTTTGACAGATCTCTGATCTGGCTTGAGAAAAAGACGCTGGAGAACTCGCGCATGCATGCGGTTTTACCAGTCTCGACTCTTGTAAGGGATGAGCTTTTAAAGAGTTATAATATCCCGGAATCAAGGCTCGAAGTAGTTCACCCCGGTATTTCGGAAGAGCGTTTTTCCGGACTGGATCGTCAGGTCTGCAGGAATGTGATTCGCAGTCGTCATGGCCTGTCTGAAAAGGATATTGTAATACTGTTCGTAGGAATGAATTTTGAGATCAAACGTCTGGATCTGGTCATAAGGGGAACCGCCGAATTAATTGCAAAGGATAAGAGATTTCAGTGCCTGAAGGTGCTGGCGGTCGGAAAAGGCGAAACGAAGCGATATCAAACGCTGGCAAATGATCTGGGAATTTCAGGACATATCATTTTTGCCGGTGTAAGCAGTGATGTTGAAAAATATTATCTGGCAGGTGATATATTTGCAATGCCGTCTGTTTTTGACACATTTGGAATTGCAGTGCTTGAGGCCATGTTTGCAGGTCTTCCTGTAATCATAAGCTCTAAAGTCGGTGCAAAGGATCTTATGGAATCAGGAGTGCAGGGATTTGTGCTCGGAGAAAATCCTGACATCTTTGAATTCAGCAGGTGTATTGAATTTCTTATCATAAATGAAAACCGTATGGAAATGGGCGAAAATGCCAGAAACACGGCTGAAAGCCATACATGGGACAGGGTTGCGGATAAGGTATACAATTTGTACATATCGTTTTTTGGAAAAGAGCTATAGTTAATGGAAAGTGCACCAGAGGAATGCATATTATGCGGTTCCAGCACAAGAGAATTGCTGATAGAAAAGGATTCCTGGAAGGTTTGTCGCTGTACGAACTGCGGACTGGGTTTCCTGGATCCAAGGCCCTCGGAGGATGAAATAAAAATCCTGTATGGCAAGGAGTACTTTTCGCGCAGTTATGACAAAGGGTTCGATCCTGATTCGGTTGAATTCAAAAAACGGCTCAGCCAGGAGACCCATCGCATAAGGTTCTTCAGGGGATTTAAGAAAAGGGGAAGCATCCTCGATATTGGATGTGGAAACGGATATTTTCTTGCGGCCTGCCGAGCTGAGGGATACGACGTGCAGGGACTGGATATATCAGACTGGGCTTCTGAGTTCGCTGTTGAAAGACTGGGAATCCCGGTTATTACAGGTGAGATAGATTCTGTTGGTATACCCTCGAACAGTTATGACATTATTTCCATGTGGCACTTCCTTGAACATACACGTAATCCGCGCATGACAATATCAAAGGTCTTATCATGGCTGAAAAGTGACGGAATACTGATTATTGATGTGCCCAATTATGAGAGCACTGATGCCCGCTTAAACAGGGAGGAATGGGTCGGATGGCAGCTCCCATATCACCTGTATCATTTTACCCCTGAAAGCCTGGAAATGCTTCTTGATATTTTTGAACTTCGTATAGAAAAGCGAAAGACTTATCACTCGGAAGCCATCAAGAATAGATTGAGAGAAATATGTGTGCCGAAACCGTTAGCCCGCCTGCTTGCCAGGATGTACTCCGGAACCAGCCTGGCCGTTGTTTCAAAGAGAAAATAGCCATATTTTTAAGATCTTGCGTATTAACTGTAATTTTTTACGGGACTCGCAGGATTATCTTATTTATTAGTTTTGGTATTTAGTATAAAATACAAACAGTGGTTATCTTAACTGGAAACTAATTGAATTGGCTGAAATATTTATAACTTATCACCCTTGAACTTGCTCAGGTTATAGGCTATTCATTAATTGCAAACTAACTATCCATTAAATGTATTTAAATGGCTTATCTTAAATAGCAGGAGTATGTTTTGTATACTGCAAAATGGGGCGTGGCGACAGATACAGGTCGCCGGCGTGACCACAATGAAGACAGCCACTATATTGATCCTGAAGCCGGATTATTTGTGATATCCGACGGGATGGGCGGACATCAGGCTGGCGAAGTGGCCAGTGCACTGGCTGTGAAGACAATTGCTGATGCTGTTCTTGCCGGCCATTCCCTGAAGAAGTCAGTGGCATTAGCACATGACGCTATTCTCAACGCAAGTAAAAAGGGCCCGGGAGTTCGCGGCATGGGTGCAACTGCGGTAGCTCTTCTGCTTAAGGGGAGTCTTTATGAAATCGCATGGGTGGGAGACAGCCGGGGTTATCTATGGGACAGCTCCAAGGGAGAGTTAAGACAAATCACTCGTGATCATTCCCTGGTTCAGCAAATGCTTGACTCAGGCACCCTCAAACCTGAAGAGGCCAGAAATCACCCTAAAGGCAATGTTGTGACTCAGGCCTTAGGTGTCATTAATATGCCGGAGCTGACAGTAGATACGGTTACCGGGAAGCTTAGTGCCGGTCAGCAACTATTGCTATGCAGTGATGGCCTTACAGGCGAACTTGATGACTCTGAGATTGCCGATCATCTCAGAAAGAAAGGTACCATTCAGGAAATAGCAGAAAGACTGGTGGATTCTGCCAACAGTCGAGGAGGAAAGGATAATATCACATTAATTCTTGTCCCGGCGTCCCCTGAATCGTCCAGCATTTCTAAATCAGACGAAACACTTTCCATGGAAGCCAAAGCACTCAACCAGCATGCTGTCAATGGCAAAAAATCCAATGTCAGGAAAATTGCGCTTGCTGCCCTGATCGCCGGGACATTGCTGCTGGTTATGGCCGTGGTGCGCTGGGTTTTATAAATTTAAAATACCCGCATGTGCAGGGCCGTCCATCCAAGGGTATGCCCATGATATCTTATACAAAACTGTTAAATTGGCGGATATTCAGTTCTTTTTATCCGAGGCGGACAAGATCTGCCAACCAGCCAAAGGCTGGTAAAAGGCTGGTAAAAGGCTGGTAAAAGGCTGGTAAAAGGCAGCCAAGTCCTCTCCCCCTGGGAAGGGGTAGTTAATTTGCCCGGCTCAAGACATGCGTATTGAGATAATTCTGAATTAGCAGTAAAAAACTGATCGGATGACCAAAAAAGGGCCTTGACTGCTGTTTTCCATTTCATGCCCTGTGCAGTATAGAGAAAGGAAGATATGCAATCTGAATTTACCGGGAACAACGTGAGGTCTTCGATAAATGATATTGCATATCCCGCTATTTTCTTTATTGTAACTATTCTTACGCGCCTGCCCTTTACGAGCAGGCTTTTGTATCACTGGGATTCCGTGCAATTTGCTCTTGGCCTTGAGGATTATGACATTACTGTTCATCAGCCACACCCGCCGGGATATTTTCTCTATGTCATGCTCGGAAGGTTAGTCTATTTTTTCATCAGGGATGCAAATTATGCCTTGATAATCATAAATATTTTCTTCAGCGGATTTACAGTTGTCACAATATATTTTCTCGGCAAAGAGATCTTCGGTAAGAAAGCAGGGGTATTTGCCGCCGTCATTGCAATCACCAGTCCCAACCTCTGGTTTCATGGAGAGGTCGCACTTACATATATTGTAGAGTCGTTCTTCAGTTCCCTTATTGCACTGCTTTGCTGGCGGATACTCAGGGGACGGCATGGATATCTCTGGCTCTCTGTAATAGCTCTTGGGATCTCGGGCGGAATCAGACAGAATACGATGGTATTTCTTCTTCCTCTCTGGTTATATTCTGTTAAAAAGTTACCCATCAGAAAATTCATTTTATCCATTGGTCTTCTGGGCATAGTCTGTCTCCTCTGGTTTGTTCCTATGATTTGGATGACAGGAGGATGGAATACCTATATCAGTGCGTTAAGAGAACTCTGGCAATTCCATGCAGGTCGCGCCTCGGTATTTGAACAGGGCTATGCGGCATTTATATTGTTTTCATCAATCCTTGTCAGGTTTATTGCATATAGTATTGGGGCGGGTGTTTTCACTTTAGTGATGGCGGCGTATCTTTTAATTCGCCATAAAAATACCGGGATCATGGACAGATCGACAGCCTTTTTTTTCCTGCTGTGGATTATGCCTTCAGTCCTTTTTTTTCTGTTGATTTTCATCGAACCATCGAATCCGGGGTATGTGCTGATTTTTATTCCGGCACTCATTCTTCTGATACCAGCATCTGTAATTCATGTCAGCAATGACCTGAACCTGCTTACGGCAAAAGATTTCTCTTATGTTATTTCAATGGTAATTATTATCACAAATATTGCAGTGTTCTGTTTCCATAACGAGATGTCCTGTAGAGAGATCAGGTCTCACGACCGGAATCTTTCAGTCCTTTTTGATGGCATAAAAAAATTCAGTACAAGCAATACGGCGGTATTTGTTGAACCATATATATTTTATGGATACAGGCAAATTATGTATTATTTGCCTGAATACAGAGTTTATCTTGTAGATGCCAGAGTTTCTCCATCAGGAGAGAGAAGGAAAACATTCTGGGGTTTGAAAAGAAAAACTTTTATATCCGACATCGTGACTTTATCCGGAGATGTCAATAATTTTGTTATTCCGTCATTCTCTGATAAAAGAGACAAAGTTACCAGAAGAGAAAGTGTAAGTGTGACCAGATTGTCATTCGGCATGTTTATAGCCGCAGGCTCTGTTGATTTCGTCAGAAAAGTATTTCCTCAGCTGGAGATTATTAAAGAAGGTGAACTTGCCGGCTTAACTGAATAAAAGGGGAAATAAATGGCAATGGAATACGGTCCCGGCCTTTTCAGTACAGTCTTATTTTGCGGTACCATCGAACAAATGCCTGTTAAAGGCCCACCCGTATTTTTTTCAAAGCCCAATGTTTCCTCCTCTTTTGGATATGGAAAAGGCTATTGAGCATCCGGTATGAATCTTTTAATAAAGATACCCTGCTACCCGGGATGTCATTCCAGTCGATTGGTATTTCTTCCATCTGAAAACCCGAATCGGAAAGGGCGGTAATCATTTCAATGTCAAAAGCAAAACGATTTTCCTGTAAAAATGGTAATATGGTTTGAAATGCCTGTTGAGAAATAACCTTGAAACCACACTGTGAATCATAGATAGCTTCATTTATAATAATTCCAACTAATGTTGAATATAAACGGCCGATTACATGGCGTTTCCAGTTTCTTTGCACAGAATGTCCAAGCATACGGATGCGGGAACCGAAATAGCATTTTCTGAAATCATTTTCCGCATAAACTCTGTCAAACACACGAAGCACTTCATCTGCCGATGTCGCGCCATCAGCATCGGCAAAAGCAAGCCATTTCGAGTTTTGAGCCTTACGCCATCCAGTTCTTACCGCAAATCCCTTTCCCATGTTTTTTTCCAGGAAAACAGGGTCAAGGATCAGATCGTGAGATTCTCTGAGTTCAGATACAATCTTTTTTATTTTTTGCCTTTCTTCTTCCCTTGAACCATCGTCGACGACAAGAATGTTAGTTTTATAGGACTGGCCTTTTAATTTAGCAGCGAGATCAATGAGATATAAAGGGAGGCGGTTGCTTTCCTCAAAAGATGGCATCACGAGATGAAAGTCCACTGATATACAGTTGCTGCAGTATCTCATAATTCTGACTTCAAAAGACTGTTAATTTTTCCAATGTTTAAGAATTCTAAAATTCAAATTCATATTCGCGTGAGTCATTGCATTACATCGCAAACATTCCGCTATTTCTGAATATCCGCGCAGGTTTTTTACCGCGGGGCTGTTTCATCTTTATAGCTTGTCATATTTATCCTCGATGACAGCTGGGGTAATATTCTTGTATTTTTCAATTAGATATTTGTTTTCCGGTGTATTTTTTACAAATATGTTAGCCACTTTGTCAGAATATATAAGATGCCATTCACTGCTGATTAATAGAAATTCTGAAAGCACTGAATCGGTGTTAAAAATAATAAAATTAACGTTGTATTTCTCAAGCTTTTTTTCCCATCCCGGACTGAGCGTTATTATGCGGCAATATTCCTTGAGCCATTCAGAGCCATACATATCGGCCCTTCCATCGATGAACACCCTGTACTGGGGATAGGCACTATAAATAATATAATCCCCGAATTCGTATTCATTGAACATCCTGCCTTTTATGTCCTCTTTCTTCAGGAACTCAACTGCAGCCACTGGTTTGATTTTTTTATCAAACTGGTATTCCATAGTGCCACCGAGAGCGACTGCTATCACCGGTATAAAGGGCAGGAACAGCCAGAAGCAGCCCCTGGTGGACATGTCGATTTCAGAAATATTTTTATCCCTTGTTTTGAGGAAACCAATAAATTTGCCGTGATATTCAGTCAATATGTATTCGCTATGCCTTAAAAGCACAGGTGCCATTATTATGGCAAAAAGGGGAACGTTTCTCGCAGAATAGAGTGCAAAATGGGTAAATACAATCATTAACAGTATCTCTATTGTGTTGAGCCTTATCTTTGAGAATGAAAAAATGATGATCATGAACAGGAGGAAAATTTCAAATGGTATCAATCTGGGATCGTGGAAATCAGGCGAAGCAAATTCGCCTATGTAATTCACCATGAATTTATCCAATATTGCCAAAAATGGATGTATCAAACCCTCAATGCCGTTTGGGTTTAAAAAGGATATAAAAAATGATAATAATAAAATAAGGAGAAGCTTCTTTGATTTATCTTTATAAGTGTATTTAGCCGGTCCTTTTTCCAGGAGAAAGTGTATAAGATTGCCCAGAGAGTATATGCCACACAGGATTAATCCTAAAAGAAAAGCCCCATGCAAATTGACCCAGACAAGCATTATAAAAGGCAGGATATACAGATGATTTTTTCCTTTATACTGGTATAAATCAAGAATGTAATACCAGATAATGAGGACAATCATGGAAAATATATGCGGCCTTGCCAGCCAATGTATTGATGAAGCAGTTATGACCAACAGAGTAATTAGTATGACAGCAGCAATATTGCCTTTTTCTTTTCTTAAAATCTTAAACAGCAGATAATATGTGAATGATATAAGGAAAGAGAAGAAAACTACGATTCCTGTAAGTCCGCTAATGCGATGAACGAAGGCCATGAATGCCTGGGAAAGCCACTCAAAATTTATATAGCGAAGCCTTGGGGTTGTTGAGGAGAAAAGATCATACTCTGGAATTGATAGTGTATCAAGAATGCTCTCACCGATTCTTATGTGATAACCCGTATCACAATCCATAAGTAATTTTGAAGGAGTCAAAAGAGCAAGTGCCAGCAGCAATGAAAAAAAAATTATGTCTGCAATTGAAGGGATGAGGTAATATTTTAATCTTTGCTTCATACCTAAAATCATTTAACTTTTTGAAATGGAAAAAGGTGTTGTCTAAGATATTAATCCCGGTGAGAGGAAGAATAGGAATAACGTTCTCGTATGTCAAGGGTTATTGATTGCCATATCGAAGGGCATGACAGCATGACCGTATTTCTGATCCCGAAGCCGCTGTAATGTCTGCCAGTCAAGGAGCCTGCTCCAAGAGCTCCGGCGGGTTCAATCCGCTTATTGCTGATTACCAAAAGCCCAGTGTCAGAAAATTACCATTATTGGCCCTGATCAACGTGATTCTGCTGAAGGCTTCTGCGGCAGATTACGGGATGACTTAAATGTGGATTTTCTGAATGATATTACTTACGAAAGCAAAAGTATTATCCTTGAGTACATTTTTGTTGACGTCTGCTTTCATAGAAGTTTATAATTTAAACCTAACCAATAAATAATAATTATAAGGAGGTGATATGAGGATCCTCTCCTCATTTTCTGTAATCACTTGCTTTAGTTTTTCTGTGATATTATCCGGACTAAATAAATTTAAAATCTGCCTGCAGAAGAAGACTCGCGGGGCGATAGCCGTTGAATTCTCTTTATGTATGTTTTTAGCTGCCCTTATTATGTCGGGCATTTTTTTATTGTTTAAAAATATGTCCATACAGATAATTAATCAGTTTGAGAATTATGTTTTGTCTTTTCCCAATATTTAATAATCATTTAGCGTAAGGAGGTTGACATGCTGAAGAAAATTAATGAGTTAATGGTGAGGTGTTATATAAAAAAGGACTCTGGATGGCATAGAATAAAAAATGTGCTTCGTGAAGAGCGTGGAGCCGGGGCTGTGGAATATGCCCTGGTAATTGCTGTTGTTGTTATTATGGTTATCGCTGCAGCTACCTTTATGAAAGGGCCGTTGGTTAATTTCTTCAACGCTGTGGTTGATCAGGTTAAAACTTTTATGACATCGAAAAAAACACCTTGAGCCTATTTGGAAGCGGCTGTCTTTTTTTAATTATTTCGAACTGGCTTGTTGATTCTGTGAAAACTATTTTTATGCCGGATGGTAGCGATTCATAACAGCACGGAAGACTTCAAAAACTGTGCTGTAAGGATTTTTATTCGGCTTGTGGTAAAAATCTCTTGCCTGTTTTACTCGATGATTTACCGGCCAAACGCCTCGATATTTTGGGGAAAAGCCGTCGTTAAGGTTGAAGCATGAAGTCATTATGCATTAACCTCAAAACAAAACATAATTAGTCGACTCCAATACAGCGAGAAATCCTTTGCATAGGGGTGGTATAAGTTTGTTTTAATTAAATAGAGAGTATTTTAAAAAATTGACCTGATACAGCTTCAGGTATATTTCGATTGAATTATGCTAACCTGAATAATGCGTTTAATTTTTAAAGAAATTGGGCAAGATTCCACGCAGGTCTTGCACCTTATTTCCAAAGTCATACAAATATACCAGGTGTAAGTAAACATTTCACCGAGCCGGAGCTGGAGGTTTTCCATGAACAAAAATTTATTATATCGCACGCTGCGGATGGCCGCAGCAGCTCTTATCGCTGTAACGTGGGGTTGGCTGCCAGCCGGCGCCTCGTCCCCGACGGGACACATCATCATCGCAGAGCAGGTAATGCGTCAGATCATGAAGGATCCGAACGCCAATCCTGAACTGAAGGACTTGCTGCGCGGCAATCCTGATGCCCGACGCGCTTTCAGCGGCGGTGCCTGCGCGCCGGATCTGGACAGCCTTGCAGATGGTGCCCACTCGAGAGATCCGAAGGGCACAGCGGACGCCATCATGGGCACAGCCCGCGCCAACCTCAGGCGGGCAGAGGCCGCGCTGGCCGCCGCCACAACGCCAGCCCAGAAGGCCGCGGCTGAGCGTGTGCTCAAGCAGGCCCAGTGCGATGTAGCCTTTGCCTACGGCTGGCTCACCCACGCTGCGGCCGATCTGGAGACCCACCCGGTTGTTAACGCCAGCGGTGAGGACTACTGGGACGATGAGACCCGCAACCGCTATCAGGAACAGCTGGACCAGGCCGAGCACGGCGAGTGGGAGGTGATGCAGGAGGCAAACTGGATCGACAAGTACGGCCCGCCGCTGGATCCAAACGTTGACTACCGTCTCGGTCTGCTGGAACAAGCCCTGGGCTTCGAACATAATGACCTGCTGAACGACGTCCAGACGCTCTCAAAAAAAGAATCTGCCTCGGCATTCGTGGGCGATAAGTACACTCAGGGCCAGTTGGACACCTGGAAGCCTATTAATGACGGCATCGGAGACCGCAGCATCGACCTGGCGAAGGACTTCGTCAACTCCCCTGGCAATCCGCTCGACAACTCCTGCTGGGATATCGGCCGTGGCATCTCGCTGGAAGATTTCCGCAAATTCATAGAAGACACCAAGAAGGCCAACGGCGGCAAACTGCCTGAAGGTTTTTGGGTTGGATATGATACTTTGTTCAATAACTGGAAGAGCTCTGCTACCAGCGGAACCTCGACCGGGACAGCCGGCAGCCCGCCCGCCGTGTCGGGCTCATCCGGAGTCAGCAGCGCAGGGGTCTCTTTGGCAGGATCAAATAACAATCCTGCGGGGACTCCAGGTGTTTCTTTAATACCTGATACTGATTCATCAAAAAATGCCTTTGATCAGAGAGCAGCTGAAAAAGACTGGGATAAGGTTAACGAGGGCTGGGATAAAAAATATGAAGGCTGGGATAAAGTATATGATGGCTGGGGCAGGGTGTACCAAAAGTAGAAATACAGAGGTTTTGGAATAGCTTGCGTTTACAATTGGTGCCCAAAACATAAGGAAATCAAGGCGCTTCTGAAATTGTTCGTTCCATCGGATTTAGACCGATTTTCTTAATAGGGCAGAAGCTTTATTTCAGCGGATATATGATTTTGTAAAGGATTCAACCTGCAACAGAGACAGGATTCAAAAAAGCTATCTGAACGATTCGGGTGAATGCGAGTGAGGATTTTTATGCTCCTGAACTGCTTCAAACCAAATTTGAAACCAATCCGATGCATCTTTCTGGGCTCTAAATTCCCGAATAATTTAATCCTTCGTTTACGACCAAACAGATGGTAAAATATCCATGTGATCAAAAGGGATGCCCCAATATCTCTATCTCCTGTATAATTTCGAGGATTAATCCTGGAGCCTGTACGGGCTTTTTTTATATCACATATTGAGCTGTCTTTGACTGTGAGATATTAGCAGGAGCATTGAATGCAATATATGGATGCAGTCAGTTGAGCATTGTCTTTAAGAAAGCTTCCCCGCCGTTTCTGATATTTATTGTTATACAATAGTTTTTGGTATATAATATAAATTAACAATTTTAAGGCAGGAAGTGTCTGATAAATATTTTCAGGTCTTAAAGCAGGAGTTTATTCCCATGTATCATGGGAAATTAATGATAAGGCAGATCATAAGCATTAGCAGTGAAAATGAAAAAGGCGCTGCAGTCGTGGAGTTCGCCTTTGCCCTGCTTGCTCTTCTGGTATTTTTCGGCATATTTATGCAGTTTTTTCTTATTTTTTCATCCTACAGCAGGCTGTCCTTTGCCGGCTTTGCTTCTTCAAGAACATATTCTGTCCTGGGGCAAGGCCCGGCAAGGCAGGTTGTAATGAACATTGACCCCGGTGCGACAGTTAATTTCGCGTCAGAGGTTGTTTTGACCAGGGACATCCCCATACCCGCCGGCATAGATGAGTTTTTAACCCGTGGGCAGGGCAGATTCAAATTAAAATTCAATGCTCCGGCTTTTCAAGAGCCGGTGTTTACTGATGATGATAATCCTGACCCATTTTAAGATATTTCAGTACTATGAAATTGCCATGGAATAAAAGAACTATAGGGGAGAGAGGCTCAATAACTGTAACAATTGCCTTCCTCCTGCCAATAATGGTCTTGATGATGGCACTTATAGTCAACATTAATCACCTGATTTTCACCAGAATCAAGCTGCAGAATACCGTTGACGCCTGTGCTCTTTCAGCGGCAGCTGTACAGGCCGCGGGTCTTAATGAAATTGCTGACCTTAATATTGAAATGAGCAAGGAATTCGGAAGAATTTACGGGATATTAAGAAGTGGAACCTGGTATAATTTTAACCAGGCGAGAAATGCAAGGGATTTTTTTTATAATAGTGCAAGCGGGGTCATTGACTGGATTTACCGTTATCAGAAAAGGACCAATAACAACTATGCTTCCAAGGCGGAGGATGTTGCTGAGCAGGTAAAGAGCCTAAATTTTCCCGGGAGCACTTTGACGCCAAAACACAATACAGGAAACCTTGCGGAATTCATTGAGCATAAAAAACTGGTCCTTTTCAAATATTATACTGCGAGCTTTTCCCTGGGAAGCCCGGTGCCGACTCTGAGGTGGTACTATCCTGACGATCCAAGGTACACTGGCGGGCATGACGGCAGATACTGGATGCCGGCCAAAAGAAAAATTCCTGTGCCGGGCGTCTTTAACATACTGGAAAGAATAGAAAAAATTACTCCAACTTATGTTTATTACGAGCTTACGATTCCCTCCAGAAATTATGTTCTGGCAAACAGCATTTTTGGAAGCATGCCGGTCCTGAAGGCCAGGGCTGGTGCTAAACCTGCAGGGGGGCATGTATATGAGTTAAGGCCAGCTTATGAGGCGGTATTGTTTAAATGAATTCAGCAAAGAAGTCGTTCTCAAAAAACCGGTTTCTTATGAAATCGGTATTCAGGTGCAAAGATTATTTTATTGGAAATCAGGACGGGCAGGCAGTAATTGAACTGTCTCTGATGATGGTCTTCCTCGCCGCAGTTCTGCTTGCAATGGTGATTCTGGCCGAATTCACCTCAAAAAATGTTTCAGCCTTGGGAAGAATTCGTCATCAGATGAGGGTGTCCATGTCTGACAACGCTTCCGGTGACTTTACCCGCAAATTTAAGAGTGAGGATATAAGATCGGACATTCCGGGCAAAATGAAGCAGATATTGAAAACTCCGTTTATTTCACAGACACAGAGGATTGAATTTTATGAAGGATCCTATAAAGGTGCTGGTATTAACTATTATCAAAACTATGGAAGTCTGATAAGAATTGTGGACTTGCAGAATTAAGGAGACCATATGTCAAATACCAAGGCTTTATTGATTTCTCTCGTTGTAGCGGTTTTTGCCATGTTCCTGATCTTCTCCTACATCAACAGCAGGGAAGAAGCATTGCTTGAAATGGCAACGCCCATACAGGTAATTGTAGCTGGCAGGGATATTCCCGAAGGCATGCGCATCGACTCGAATATGATTGAGGCGGTTAAGGTACCACAGAAGTTTGTTCAGCCCGGGGCTTTCACTGATGTGGAAAGGATTTTAAACCGAAATATAAATGTGCCGGTTCTAAAAGGGACACAGATCCTTGAATCCATGTTTGCTTTAATGAAAGTGGAAGGGATAGCACCCAAAATTCCTGCTGATAAACGCGCATTCAGTGTTTTTGTGACAGATGTCACCGCTGTTGGACAATTGATTCAGCCGGGGGACATGGTCGATTTAATGGTAACTTTTGAGGCAGGTTCATATGTGGACGGACGAGGAGTAAGTGAAGAAATAATCACCAGGACCGTCCTGGAAAATATACTTGTTCTGGCAGTTAATCAGACTTCAAGCATACGTCGTTTAAGCGGTGGCAGTCAAGTGAACCAGCAGGCTCCTGGAACTGTTTTTACTTCAGGGCAGCAAGGGTCCGGTCAATCAAGGGATCAGATCAAGACACTGACCCTGTCCCTGAGTCCCCGTGAAGTACAGATTCTCAATCTGTCCCAGGAAATCGGGACCATATCGGCTTCACTCCGATCCAGTTTTGACAGCGGCAAGATTGAAAACCTTTCGCCCCTTTCTGCTCAGGAATTTCTGGGTATTAAGAAAACCATCATTCCCAGGTCCAGTCCGGCCTGGCTTGAAATCAGGGGCTCGGATCCTTTTTCCAGGTATTAGATATCAAAAATCGTTTGCAGCAAGGAGGCTTAAACAATGAAAAAGCTTTTTATCAGGTTTGGTTTTTTATTATTCATTACAGCGATTACAGTTTTTACTGGGAATATCGCCCTCCTGTATGCCCAGTTGCCTGAAAAGCTGGAAATGGTTGCCGGTGAAAGCAGGGTTTTTACAACCGGTTATGATATTGAAAAAATTGCCATAGGAGACCCTGATATAATAGGAGGAGTAAAAACAAGCGATAGGGAATTCCTCATTAATGCAAAGAACCAGGGCCAGAGTAATATTTTCATCTGGGGGCAGGGAGAGAAGAAAGCCGAGATACAGATCACGGTAAGAAGCCGGGAGATTGACGCTATAGCTTCTGAAATAAGGGAGGTTATAAGTGACGTTGAAGGGGTTAGTGTCCGCGTGGTGGGCAACCGCGTATTTGTTGAAGGAGAAGTCTTCACCCACAACAGCCTTAAAAGAGTGGAAAAAGTCATAGAAGGTTTGCCCAATGTGGTTAACCTTGTAGAACTCAGCCCGGTAATGAAGGATATTGTAAAGGCTGAAATCGAGAAGTCCCTTGCCTCGCAGGGTATGCGTAATATTCAGGTTCAGGTGACCAAGAACACATTTATGCTTACCGGCCACGTGAGCAGTCAGGATCAATCAGAACGTGCGCAGCGTATTGCAAAGGCCTATACGCCTGATATTGTAAATGCTATTGAGATCAGAAAACCTGCTCCTGCTAAACCGGCTTCAGGTTCAGGCGGCAAAGATAAGGCAGGACCGGCACTCCCGCCAAGGCCGGTGCTTATAGAAATGTCCTTGAATATCATGGAAATTGAAAGAAATTCCCTCAGGGATTTCGGTATACACTGGAACCCGGGAGGCAACCTGGGAGCTTCTGGGACCTATTCCGGGGCCAGCGGTCAATCCCCCAGCCTTGCAGGTTCCCTTGCAGGAACCCTTTCCAATCTTCTGCCAAAGACGAGAAGAATAAATGAAACTGGCCAGGGAAGGTCCCTGATGCAGCAAACCCTGATTACCAGAAACGGTGACTCTGCCCAGTTTTTCGCCGGATCGGAAATGCCTGTACCTGTTACCCAGCCAGGCGGCACCATGTCAGTGGAATTCAAGAAAGTCGGGGTTACTCTCAACTTCAGGCCGACTATAGATCCATACAGAAATATCATAAGCTATATCAGCGTCGAATCGAGCAGTATTACAGGCCAAGGGCCAGGGGGAGCTCCGATCATAAGTTCCACCAATTTGAATACCGTGCTGAGCGTTGCCAGTGGAAACAGCATCGCTCTTGGCGGTTTGATAGGCCAGAAAGACATGGATGCTTTTTCCGGGTCACCTCCCGGAGGAGGATCTTCCCTGGTACAGGCAAACAAGGCTGAGAGAGAAGGGACAGATACTCGGGAAGTGGTTATTTTTGTAACTCCGAGAATCCTTTCCACTGATCCGGCAGATACAAAAGAACTTCACAAGAAGGTCGAAGAAGATTTCAAAAAGAAAGACCTTGAAGCGCTCAGACAGCAGGTTCAGTAGATCTGTTCACGATTTTTTCATTCATTGTTTTCAGACAGAGGGTCGGAACGATATCATGAGCGGACATATCATTTCCATTTACAGTTCAAAAGGCGGGGTCGGGAAAAGCTTTATTGCCGCAAATCTGGCCGTTGATCTGCGCCTGGATACTAATGAAAAGGTCCTCCTTATTGATTTTGGCCGACCGTTTTCAGCTGATATAGGGTATCTTCTGAATCTAAGGGACATAAAGGTCATTGAAGGACTCCTGCCAATGGCCGACAGCCTCTATCCAAATATGCTCAAGGGCTATGCCACTACACACAGTTCCGGGATATCGGTGCTCAATCTCACAAATGGTGTTAAAAAGCTTGATGACAACCTGCTTAATCCAAAAAGCATTGACAGGATTCTGAGCTGCCTGAAGGCAATTTACGGTTTTATAATCGTGGATATGGGGACCAAGTATGATACAATTCTCGAGGCTGTTTTTGATAAATCAACCATGATAGTAATTCCGGTTGTTCCTGACGCACTATCCATGTTGCAGGCTCAAAATGATATGCGCCTTTTCCGCAGCAACAATTTCCCGACAGGACTCATAAAAAACGTAGTTAACAGGTTTGAAAAAAGCGGTCAGGTAAGTGCTGATGTCGTGAGCAGTTATCTGGGGAAAAAACCTGAAGTAATTATTCCCTTTGATCCAGAGGCTACTTCAAACCTTGCTCAGGGCACCTATCCTGAGAAATTTCCAAGGCACCCTGTAACACAGGCCTTTGACCAACTGGTATATCTGCTGGCCAATGAGTCAAGAAACTTGGCTGAAAGCAGCAAAGGAGATGCCATTAACGATGGCCCTCCTGTTCTGGATCTTGATGAATTAAAACGTGCAGTACATGAGAAACTGCTCGAGTCAATAGATTTCAAAAAACTGGATACTGAAGTGGGGATAGACAAGGAAAAAGCAGAAGAACTCAACACTATCGTCTCACAAAAGATATCAGAAATACTGGATAAAGAATCGCTTGTTCAGGACAGGCAGATCAGGGGCCAGATAGTCAGGGAAGTTCTTCAAGAAGCTCTGGGACTCGGGCCTCTCGAAGATCTCCTGGCTGATTCGGAAGTCTCTGAAATAATGGTCAATGCGTGGAATGATATTTATGTTGAGAGGAAGGGCCGCCTCACCAGTGTAGATAGAAAGTTCTTTTCCGAACAGCATCTGATAAATATTATTTCGAGGATTACTTCTCCTCTTGGACGAAAGGTTGATACCAGCACACCCATGGTTGATGCCAGACTAAAAGACGGATCAAGGGTCAATGCAATTATCCCCCCTCTGGCTGTGAGGGGAGCCTGTCTGACCATAAGAAAGTTTCCTGAAGACCAGATCGGAATGCCGGAACTTTTAAAATTTGGCACGGTGAACAGCCAGATCGTAGAGTTTTTAAAGGCCGCCGTTCAGGCAAAGCTGAATATACTGATTTCAGGAGGTACCGGCTCGGGAAAAACTACCCTTCTGAATATCTTATCCAGCTTTATTCCTGAAGACAACCGCATCATTACAATTGAAGATGCCGCTGAATTAAGGCTTCGACAGCCTCACGTGGTTACCCTCGAAAGCCGGCCGCCTAATATTGAAGGAAAAGGAGAAATTGTAATCAGAGACCTGGTAAGAAACAGTCTGAGAATGCGCCCTGATCGGATTGTCGTTGGAGAATGCCGGGGGGCTGAAGCCCTTGATATGCTGCAGGCAATGAATACAGGTCATGACGGATCTCTTACCACCATTCACTCGAATTCGTGCCGTGAAGCGATTTCGAGATTGGAAACCCTGGTTTTGTATGCCGGTTTTGAGCTGCCTATCAAGGCCATTAAAGAACAGATAGTAGGTGCCATTGATATAATTGTCCAGATCAGCAGGTTTAAGGACGGATCAAGAAAGATCATTCAGGTTGCGGAAATTGACGGTATGCAGGGTGATGTAATTACTCTGGGAGATATATTCGTGTATAAACAGACCGGTGAAGAAGAAGGAAGGGTGACAGGTGAGTTCGCATCAACGGGATATGTCCCACGCTGTATTGAACGCTTTCGTGAGCGCGGGTTTCATATCCCCAGGGAGGTATTCTGGGCCAGTAAGTGAGTACAGACTAATCAGTCTGCATAATTGTATAAGGAAAGTAAAAAATGTATTTAAAAATAATTATCTTGCTGGGTATTCTGATTATGGTCTGGGCGGCAATATTTATCTGGGTTCGAGGCCGTTCAGGTTCCGGTGGTAAGTCGGCTCAATATATAAAATGGATTGAGATAACTCTGGCCGATATGTTTTATAATTTTAATGAAAAGCAAATATTCCGGGCCGTCGTTTCTCTATCCGCTGCAGGCGCTCTAATCGGTTTTTTGCTGCCTGGCGGAGTTTCCAGGATTGACCAGAGGCTTTCAATTGAACAGGCTATTAAATACAATCAGGAGCAGAAATTTGAACAGGCAGTTGTGCAACTTGAAGGTCTGGAGAAACTTAAATCTCCGCTTGTATACAATGAACTGGGAGTTGCTTACCTTGGTCTTAATAACTTTGCGCAGGCTGAGAAGGAGTTCAAGAATGCTGTAAGGATTTTTCCTCATTATGGAAAGGCACATCTGAATCTTTCTGCATTGTATATGATGACTGACAGATATAATGAGGCTTCATTTGCTGAAACCAGGGCAAGGGAATCCGGGAATTATACTGTGAGTGAAGACAGTCTCTATAACCTGTCTGACAATATTGCCGACCAGATGGGGACAAGGATCTTTTTAATGTTTTTTCTGGCCTTCGGAGGCTATAATCTGCCTCGTCCGATAATTTCTTTTCTCAGCAGGAGGAGGAGAAAAAAGTTTGACTCCCAGCTGGCTGATGGCCTTGTTATGATTTCCAACGGGTTGCGCGCCGGTTTAAGCCTTGTCCAGGCAATTGAAATGCTTGTCGAGGAGGGAAAGCCCCCGATAAGCCAGGAATTTGAGATGGTGATCAGGGAGCACCGCCTTGGGTCCAGCCTGGGGGATTCGCTGAAACACCTGTCCCGAAGAATGTCGGGCAACGATACCAGAATAATGGTAAATGCTACGCTTATTCTCCTTGAATCCGGCGGAAACCTCCCTGAAAGATTTGATACGCTGGCAAAAACGATCCAGGAAAGGAAACGTGTTCAGCAAAAAACAAAGAGCATGACCGCTGAGGGAGAAACGCAGGCATGGATACTGGCTCTTCTTCCCCTGGTGC
>Ga0209203_1000639_pt1 | contig 29145 bp, 16 predicted proteins | sample AD_UKC109_MetaG_FD_184423 | JGI IMG/M metagenome (GOLD analysis project Ga0209203, IMG submission 184423) | Active sludge microbial communities of municipal wastewater-treating anaerobic digesters from Hong Kong - AD_UKC109_MetaG (SPAdes)... | ecosystem: Engineered > Bioreactor > Anaerobic >... | reverse complement strand
ACGGGGAAATATACGGTCTCTTGCATGGAGAATGGAGACCGTATTCCATCCATGAATTGACAGTCCTCAAAAACAAACTCAAAACACAAGATGGTAAACATACCGGGAATCCGACAAATATTGAAGTTATCATCGTCGGAAGAGATGAAGAACGAGAGATCCTCTATGAATTCGAGGATGGATGGGTCGTCGATGAGAAGGGAATCTCCCTCTTGATAATTGTTAATCTAGTTACCGGAGACGAGGAAAGTGAGGATGACTAGATATTTGGGAAATCATCAAAGAATTGTATGGAGCCTTTGATGACCTCACGACGAATTAGGAAAATTGAACGGGGACTCTCCCGGATTGTTCCCTACCGGAGAGAGGAGTTAACAGATGAGGTTATCCGGGGTTACTTAACCTCCGGATGGGGACTCGGGACGAGACCAAAATCCTCAGAGGGAATCGAGAAATTAGAGAAGAGCGGGATAAATTGGAGAGATCTCCTCGAGATCTTATGGGAACGATGGGAGGAGAGATCTGATGATTGTAGTCAATTGATGGATGAGAGGGGGATCGAATCCTCGGGATAATGAAACGTGAAACGCGTCGGCAGACTCACAGAGAATTAAACACGTTTCACTACCCCTCCCCCCCTTCAGAAATGAGGTTTTTCGGAGTCCCTAAAAAGGAGTCCAGACTTGAAAAGGAGTGATCGACATGGACACGGAGAAACGAGAGTTTGACCTAACTATTGAAATCGGGGTCACAGAGAAAAAGCTGGAGAAATTGAGAAAAGCACTCGAGGAAAAACAATACCAATCTGTTCGGGATGGTAAAACTCCGAACACGAAGAAGATCGAGTCAATGATATCAACAAACGAGAAACTTCTGGAAATGCAGGAGAAAGCACTAAAAGAGATTCAGGAAAAGAACGAATTTCACAAAGAGACCGAGGAAACAAGAAGAAAGGCGGTCGAAAATTACAACAAGAAAATTTCGTCTCTTCTGGAAAGGTTAGAGCAGTGGTATGACGAGTACGAATCCATCGAGAGGGATCATCAGACATTGATAAATACACTACCTCCGAGTATGAGGAGTAACCTCAATCATTGGTACGTACTACCAAAAGTACAACCTAGAAAGGACTGGCACTTGTGGAACTTGAAACCTAAAGGATTGGAAAAAATCGTTAACAAGGGTACGTGAAACGTACCTCTCGGAATCGAAGGGGAAAGCGACTCGATAACATCCGCATGGTAACGCCTCACATCATCACCACCAATTACCCGGGTAACTCCCGGGTCTTTTTTCAGAATGAGGAATAAATGAACATTCCCAGACAAAAAAAGGATCGAGACGCACCCTAAAAAGAGATCTGGAGTAAACCTCTAAAAATGTCATCAATGGCAAATTATGAGACCGTATAGAATGGATTTTAAGAGACTTTTTCAATTCAAAACGTATAATCACCCTGGAATAATGAGAAAACGCAGCAGAGAACGATTAAACGAGAACGGTAACTGTCATCAATAAACGATTATAGAGAATCGAGGGGATTTGATGAAAGGCGATGAATCTAAGGCAATATCGAGTGTTGAAACGGATCTAAGGATCATCAAGAAGAATCTTGATAGACTCAATAAGAGATTGAGACCCGAAAACGAGAAGAGCCTTATTCCGGAGATCTCTTTCACGTTATCAACCGCCTCGAAGATTCTTGATGATTCAATCAAAGCACTTGATGAACTGGGGAATCAATTCGATAGGTAATAATCGGACTTGACACCCTAAAAAGGGTACGGATCCAAAAAACTCAAGTGGTTGATATCATTCGAGATATCATTTGTGATATCAACGAATTCATACTCTCACCGGATCGGTTAGACAGAGATTTTAACTCATCATATAGAGATGACGGGAGCCGAACGGTTAGAGATCTAGTCTCCCCCTCCCATTTCTTGTTATCCAGAGTAGGGAATCCTCTCTCAGAACGGAAAGAGTCTAACTCCGAGAGCCTTTTCTCGACCCTGGAGAGTCTAGTCAGGATCTCCCCGATCTGAGGGTCTGATGTCATTTGTGATGTCATCTTGATATCGTCTCTCGGGGTCTCTGATATCTCCCGTGGTATCAAAGTGATATCTTCTCCCCAGAGATTCTCGAACTCTCCCCGCCTTTCATGTTTCCTCAAATCCTTTTCTGTAACTTGTTCTCCGGGAATTGTCAGTCTCTTGTTTATCTCTTCGACGAGGATCCCCTTGTTTTTGATACCATACTCTTTGACTAAAGCGAAAACCATCTCTCTATGTTTCTGGAATACATCCTCAGACATTATTACCCCTCCCTGATATCACAACGATATCACGATGATAGCATGAACGAATTTGAGAGTTTTGTTGTGACAGTTGGGAGTATTTGGAATTTAATAATTATTTGTGATATATTGTAGTTGTAGGAACGAGAGAGGAGGGGATCTCATGAAAGCGATCGGATATGTGAGGGTCTCAACGGACAAACAAGTCAGAGAGGGAGTCTCGGTCGAGAATCAAGTCGAGAGAATCCGTGACTTTTGTGAGAGAGACAATCTCGAACTCGTTGATATTATCCGGGACGAGGGAATCTCCGGGGGAAAGAACCGATCCCGGAGGGGGTTTGTGAATCTCCTCGAGAAGATAGAGATCGACGAGATTGATGCGGTCGTCCTCTATTCCCTGGAGAGACTCTCGAGAGATATGCTGACAATCCTCTCCCTCGAGAGATTTCTGGACGAGTACGAAGTAACTCTCTATACAGTCGAGGGGAAGATCGACACGTCAACAATTGACGGATGGATGAGTTTCTCAATGAAGGCTTTCATGGGAGAAATGGAGAGGAGACAAGTCAGATCTCGAACGAAAAAAGCAATGGAGCATATGAAGAAAAACGGTCGAGTGGTCGGAGATATCCCGTTCGGATTCAAGAGAGAGGGAGACCTCCTCGTCGAGATCCCTGGAGAACAGTCCACAATCACTCAGATCAACGAAATGTATTCCCGGGGGATGAATCTATCATCCATCGTGAGAACTCTCAACGGAGAGGGTATAAAGACACGTTCCGGGAACGAGTGGGACACGACTCAAGTGAGGAGACTCATCGAGGGATACAAACCGACTCGGAAGAGACGAAAAACGAATCACGGAGAGACGATAAAAGAATTCATCTTGTCAATGGAATAAGACACGGGGTTCCCCGTGTCTAAATATGAGGGGGTAGTTGTGTTATACAGAAAGGCGGAGAGGAGGAGATTAGAATGATTCAGATTGAGGAGGAGCGGGTCTATACCCCGAGGGAGATCTCGAAGATGTTTAACGTGTCCATCCAGACAGTCTATAACCTGATAAAAGCCGGAGATATCAAGTCGATTCGTTTCGGGAATCAGATCAGGATCCCGGGGGAATCGTTGAGAGAATACATCCAGGAGGGGGGAAAGGCTTCATGACCGAAGAGAAGAAAGACAGGAAAGAGGATCTCCTCGACCTGGGAGTCCCCGTCGATTCTCCAGAAGAATCTCAAGATGAGTTTGAGGTCTATCGTTCCCTGGGATATCTCTCGACGGGAGATGTAATTCAATCTACCGGATTCACAAAAAACGAATTATTTTATTTGCTCTCGACCGGATTCCCGATCATCAAACCGATTAGAATCCCTCTTCAGGGTCTCGGGAAAGAGTTAAATGCTTACTTGTTCTCGGACAGAGACCTCTATATTCTCACCCTTGTTAAACGAATGAAGGAAAAATATTCTCTCCAACAAATCCGTGGAATGTTTTCAAAGCTGGAATATTACTCGTTCATCAAGGGAAAATTGGACTCTTTCGATGGTTCCCTCGGGGGATTGACTCCTGGAGAAGAGTTTTGGAAAGAGAGAGAAGAACTCATCAAGAAATCATCCGTCGAACACTATTTTGCTAAAACCAATAACGACGAATTATCAAAGCAATTGGGAAAGAAAGCCGGTGATGAGTGGAAATTCCTAGAGTCGAATATCTCTGAGATTGTACAGAAAATTATCGATGCCGGAGGAGAAAAACTCATCGAAGATCTCGGATTTAGAACTCAGAAAGCAGATGAGATAGATCCCGAATTTCCATTCTGAGGTACAACCTTTCTCTTAGTATTGTCTGCATTCTTAATTGTGCTATAATATCGTTGTAGGAGTGATTATATGAACCGCCCAGAAATGAGAAAAGCCTCCGAATACGGAGGCTCCAACAAATCTCAAAACGATCTCCCGCCCAGAAGATCGGTTCTAAAGAATCCAGAGGTTTCTCTCCGGACTCAGGTCTATTTCAATAATATCACGATTCGTGAACATAAGTACCCGGAGAGAGATCCTCATTTCATAGAAAAGGAGTGAGGAAGAATGACGGAAAGAGTGGCAGCAACAAACGAGGAACGATTAGAGGCTCTCAAATGGAGGGGAGACAAGTCTCGACAATTTCGAGGAGTGATTGGTCGGTTCCCCGAAGAGAAAATCAGACACTTCGACGAAAACTCAGATGAACTCATTGGACGGTTAATTGACCTGATCGATCGGGTTACTCAGCCGACGAAGGACTCAGAACCAGACCTCGACCTCCCCATCGAGAGATATGAGGCGTGGGACGTCGAGACGGGAGATTTACTCGTGTTGATGAGAGTCCCCCACAAAAGAAAACAGGGGAGGGACACCAGGGATGAGTAGAAAGAGAATCTCCTGGACTCCTCATCGATCAGAGCAATTAGCACAGATCAGAGAGGTTCTCGAGGAATGGAGAGACTACCTCCCGATGACCCTCAGACAGGTTTATTACCAGTTGGTCGGGAAAGGATATCTCGAGAATAAGAGGAGCACTTATTCCGACCTCTCCGGAGTCATCAAGTGGGCTAGACTGGACGGTCTCATCGGATGGAACGTTATCGAGGATAGGACTAGATCTCTAAATCAGAGACATTATCATGACTCAAAAGAGGCTTTCGTCGAAGGGGAGAAGAGGCTTTTTCTGAAAGGTTATGCGAGAAACCTCTTGACGGGTCAACAGAATTACATCGAGGTCTGGATCGAAAAAGACGCTCTCTCCAGTCTCTTCGAAAGGATATGCGACAAATACATGATCCCCGTCGTCGTTTGCCGGGGGTTCTCGTCAGTGAGTTATATCCGTGATTTTGTCGTGAGAGCAAACGAGAGAAGAGAATCGGGTCAAGACATCACGATGATCTATTTCGGAGACTTTGACCCCTCCGGGATGGAGATGTTAGAGAGCATGAAAATCACGATCGAAGAGGAATTCGAATTCCCGGGGATCAATTACCGAAGGGTCGCACTTTTGAAGGACGACATCTATCAGTACAACCTCCCACATTCCCCGAAAGCACTTAAAGAAAGCGATTCGAGAGCGGAGAAATTCATCCGGGAGTATGGAAGATATGCGGTCGAACTGGACGCACTACGTCCGGACGTCCTTTCGGGGAAACTCAGAGAGGCGATCGAATACGAGTTGGACATGACAACCTTCGAGAAACAGGTCGAGATCTACCAGAAAGAACTCGATGAGCTGAAAGAAATCAGAGAACGGGTCTTTTCAAATATCTAAGAGAGGAGGCGGTTAAATGACAGTTTTGGAGTTTTGCAGAGAAAACAAAGTCCCCAGGTATAGGTTTTATGAGATCCTCTGGGATCTCGAAATCAAAGGGGAAATCTCTGTCCCCAGGAAGAAAGGGAGACTCAAAATTTCCCCCGACATCTATCGGAGAATACTCGACCGGATAGAGTCGAGACGAGGAGGAAACTGATAATGAATTCCAACAAATCACAAAGCAATTCCCCCGCCCGGGATGAAGTCATGAACGATCAGGACATTGGAGAGCTGATTAAAAACACGGAGGAGACACTAAAGTTACGACTCCGAAGTTATAAGGGTCATCAATTCCTGGACATCCGCTCTTTTTGGAAGAAAGACGAGACGGAATTCATCCCGACAAAGAAAGGGATCACAGTCCCGAAAGGGAAACTCAAGGAATTCTCGAAACTCATCGGAAAAGCCGTTCAAATGACGGAGGGAACCGATGACTGATTCGTACGACCCCACCAATCCGAGGAGACCGACCCGCTCCCGGAGTAAACCCCCAAAAAAACGATCTAGTCCCTCCGACCGCCTATTTGATCCATCCGTCGAGATGGATCAGAACCTCGGCAAGTCTGGAATATTTAGGAACCAATGGAGGGGAGGGATAGAGAAAGTGAAAATCAGAGTGATCGACGATCAGGGAAACGTTTCTGAGAAAACGATTGAGGATATCTGGGAGGAACTGGAGACCCATCCGAAACAATTACGTCTCCCGATGAAGCTCTTCACCGAACACGGTCAGGGGGTCGAACTCTCACTCGATATGCCGAAAGTTTTTCAGAACGTCGAGAAGTTGGAGACAGGGGGGAATCCCGTCGAAGTCGATAAGATCAGGGGATATCTCGGGACTGACTTGTCCGTTTTTGATGAAGGGGTATTATACGTCCTCATTTCGATTGCAAAGAGTCAAATCGGGAAAGTCGATCGAGACTATTCGGTCATGGCTAGTCTCTATCAATTAGCTAAAATCTTGACCGGATCGACGAAAGCAGCGAAGAGCAAGAAAACACAGGAGAGAATCCTGGAGGCTCTCTGGAGACTATTCTCGACAATGATGTTTTTCGAACCGAAGAGGACTAAAAAGCGGGTATCGGGATACAGACAAAAAGCCGACGGAGTTTGTGTTTCCGGGGCGGTTTGTGTCCTTGATTCTCTCTGGATCTGGACGAAAAAGACAGGAAAGATTGAGAGAAAATACGTCGAGGTCAATTTCGGTCGGACTATGTGGGAGACGATCTCGAATCATTACACGTTCAGGGTAAATCTCGACGTTTGGAAATCTCTCAAATCAGACACTTCGAAAGCTCTCTATCGAGTAATCCAGACCCAGAACCTCGACTCCAATACATACCCGAAAACCTTCGTCAAAGAGTTTAATTCTCTGCTAAAACTCATCGGAATCTACGATCTCGAGATCCAGAACAACAGACTTCTCGAATTTCAGGGAAAGATCAGTCTCACTCGAAACGACGAGATCATCCTGAAAGAACTAAAAAAGCACAGAAACAAAGTGATCCAGAACTCTAAACGATCTCTAAAAACCGCTATTGATGAGTTGAAGATAATATATTCAGAACACTATAAACGCACCCTGGAGGTAGAGGAGATCTCGACGAGACCGATCCACTATAAATTCACTTTGAGGTATGACAATGACGAGTGATGTTTCAAAACGGTTAACACTAAAACACGGGTCTAGTGAGACAAAAACACGGGTCTAGTGAGACAAAAACACGGGTCTAGTGAGACAAAATGGTCGGGAAACGCACGCTGTATGCACGGTGTAGAGCCTTATAAACTATAAACTATAAATAAGAGGGTTTCCAATGTTAACTTTCGTAACATTGGAACCCCAGGAAAAGGAGAAAACCGGAAAATGAATCCAGAAAAGACTTTTGACTTCTTCAGGAGACATATAAAGGGGATAAAACGACACGAAAACCATGCAATAGGTCTCTGTCCCTTTCACGACGACCACAATCCCTCGTTCTCGATCGACCTTTCAACGGGAAAATGGAAATGTCATTCCTCCAGTTGTGGAAAGTCAGGGGGACTCCTGAAATTCTCCCGGGAAATCGGAGAAAGGCTCTCGGATGAGCTATATCGAGACTTCATGGACGAGATAGGATTCAGACCGAAAAGCCGGATCGTTCACCGAGGGGATAAGGAAGAGTCAACCTGGAACGAGGACGGAGACATCCTCGAAAGGGTCGAGAGATATAGAAAGAGACTCTATACGGATGACAAACTCCTCGAATACTGGAAGAGACGGGGAATCTCACCAGAGACTCTCTCGACTCTCTTCGTCGGATACGATGACAGGTCAAAGGCTTACACTATTCCCCATCTTGCGGAGAACAGAGAGATTTTAGCAATTAAACGGTTGTATTCCTCGAACTCTAACGGTTATTCGTGGGAGGGGTCGAAACGGAGTTATCTCTATCTCGGGGGGATTATCAAGGCTCTCGATCGGGGAGATTCCCTGATAATAACAGAGGGAGAGAAAGACACGCTCTCCCTCCTGGAAGAGAGGATCCTCAACGTCGTCGGGTCTCCATCATCAGAAGGATTCAATGACGACCCCTCAATATTTGATGGAGTCAAGGACATTTTTGTCCTCTTCGATAACGACGAATCGGGACATGATGGAGCTTTGAAAGTGGCGAAGAAAATCGGCTATCGTTCCCGGGTCGTCAATTGGAAGAGATACGAAGAACTCATCGGGGAAGAACTCCCCCGAGGTTTTGACTTGACCGACCTCCGGCTTAAATGTCAGAGAGAGGGGAAATCATTCAGGGACGAATTGAAAAAGCTGATGAAACTCTCCGAGAGAGTCGTCCCCCTCCCGGTCGAGTCCCTCTCCCCTTTCATCGAGAACCTCCCTGAATTTCTTAAAAAAAGATTCTCGGGAGAATTGATCGGATATTCGACGGGACTTGTCGGACTAGACCATCTCACGAGAGGAATTCATGACTTGACAGTCCTCGGAGGAGAACCGAAAGCCGGCAAGAGTTTGATCGCTTTACTGATCGCAATTGAAAACTCTCTCAAGGGGATCCCCGTCGTGTCGTTCGACTTTGAAAACTCCATCGACTCTCTTCTCCTCCGGATCCTCTCAAATCGTTCGGAACTATCAGAGAGAAAACTGGCAAAAGCAATAGAGAACCAGGACTCCCCGGAATTCAGACCCGACGAATTCAGGAGTTATCAAAAAGGGATGGAAGATCTAAGGAAGATCACGGAGAGGTTTTTCGTGAAGAAAGACAGAGACCTCGACAAGCGGAAAATAATCGAGGTCATTCAGTACATCCGGGACTCGTTCGGAGAACCGCCTCTCGTGATTATTGACTCCCTCCAGAAACTCCCCTGGAGATCTGACAAGTCACTCCGGAGAGATAACATCGACCAATGGATTCGTGAAATCGAGGAAATCAGGGATAAAACTAAAGCGACAATCCTCGTCGTCTCTGAATTGAAACGACCCCAGAAAGGCGGGAACGGATATTCCAGACCATCTCTCGATTCATTCAAGGAATCGGGGGATATCGAATACTCCGGAGATCTCCTCCTCGGGATTTGGAAAGACGAAAGCCTTGATGATGGAATCAATATTCAAGTCATCGAGTCAAGACATTTCGTACCCGATAAAAACCCTTTGAGATTGAGGAGAATCGGGGAATTTTGGGGAGTTTACGAGACTATTTGACAAAGAGAGCTACTACAACACAAAAACTCTTTGATATGTGCCGTACAATGAGAGTTTTTGAGTCAATCAAGGGAATCATACTCATAAAGCCGAAAAGCTCTCAGAAACCAATATAAAGGCAATTATGGGAAAGGACTAAAAACCCCCGGGAATAAGGAGCAAAAAACAGGTTCAAAGGCAGTCAGAGAAGAGATTCCAGACTTGACCCCGGGGGGATATAGGAGGTAATGAAAAATGGCACGGAATATGACGATTGACAGTCTCCTCCGAAAAATCCAATCAGAGATAAACAAGATCTGGAAACTCGACCCGGACAAAGTCGATCCGATAACGTACAAACAATATTTAGACAAGGCTCGAGTAATGGGTTATCTCTGTTCGGTCGGGGGTCAATTACTGGAAAAACACGACCTCGAGAAGAGACTATCCAGGATCGAACAAGAACTCGAGAAACTCGATGAATCAAGGCGGGTCGCATGAAAAATGTCAACAGGCTAGAGAAACGTTTAGAAAAATTTCTCGGAGTCGAAGTCCCAGAAAGATTTGAGAAAAGGAACGGGGAAATATACGGTCTCTTGCATGGAGAATGGAGACCGTATTCCATCCATGAATTGACAGTCCTCAAAAACAAACTCAAAACACAAGATGGTAAACATACCGGGAATCCGACAAATATTGAAGTTATCATCGTCGGAAGAGATGAAGAACGAGAGATCCTCTATGAATTCGAGGATGGATGGGTCGTCGATGAGAAGGGAATCTCCCTCTTGATAATTGTTAATCTAGTTACCGGAGACGAGGAAAGTGAGGATGACTAGATATTTGGGAAATCATCAAAGAATTGTATGGAGCCTTTGATGACCTCACGACGAATTAGGAAAATTGAACGGGGACTCTCCCGGATTGTTCCCTACCGGAGAGAGGAGTTAACAGATGAGGTTATCCGGGGTTACTTAACCTCCGGATGGGGACTCGGGACGAGACCAAAATCCTCAGAGGGAATCGAGAAATTAGAGAAGAGCGGGATAAATTGGAGAGATCTCCTCGAGATCTTATGGGAACGATGGGAGGAGAGATCTGATGATTGTAGTCAATTGATGGATGAGAGGGGGATCGAATCCTCGGGATAATGAAACGTGAAACGCGTCGGCAGACTCACAGAGAATTAAACACGTTTCACTACCCCTCCCCCCCTTCAGAAATGAGGTTTTTCGGAGTCCCTAAAAAGGAGTCCAGACTTGAAAAGGAGTGATCGACATGGACACGGAGAAACGAGAGTTTGACCTAACTATTGAAATCGGGGTCACAGAGAAAAAGCTGGAGAAATTGAGAAAAGCACTCGAGGAAAAACAATACCAATCTGTTCGGGATGGTAAAACTCCGAACACGAAGAAGATCGAGTCAATGATATCAACAAACGAGAAACTTCTGGAAATGCAGGAGAAAGCACTAAAAGAGATTCAGGAAAAGAACGAATTTCACAAAGAGACCGAGGAAACAAGAAGAAAGGCGGTCGAAAATTACAACAAGAAAATTTCGTCTCTTCTGGAAAGGTTAGAGCAGTGGTATGACGAGTACGAATCCATCGAGAGGGATCATCAGACATTGATAAATACACTACCTCCGAGTATGAGGAGTAACCTCAATCATTGGTACGTACTACCAAAAGTACAACCTAGAAAGGACTGGCACTTGTGGAACTTGAAACCTAAAGGATTGGAAAAAATCGTTAACAAGGGTACGTGAAACGTACCTCTCGGAATCGAAGGGGAAAGCGACTCGATAACATCCGCATGGTAACGCCTCACATCATCACCACCAATTACCCGGGTAACTCCCGGGTCTTTTTTCAGAATGAGGAATAAATGAACATTCCCAGACAAAAAAAGGATCGAGACGCACCCTAAAAAGAGATCTGGAGTAAACCTCTAAAAATGTCATCAATGGCAAATTATGAGACCGTATAGAATGGATTTTAAGAGACTTTTTCAATTCAAAACGTATAATCACCCTGGAATAATGAGAAAACGCAGCAGAGAACGATTAAACGAGAACGGTAACTGTCATCAATAAACGATTATAGAGAATCGAGGGGATTTGATGAAAGGCGATGAATCTAAGGCAATATCGAGTGTTGAAACGGATCTAAGGATCATCAAGAAGAATCTTGATAGACTCAATAAGAGATTGAGACCCGAAAACGAGAAGAGCCTTATTCCGGAGATCTCTTTCACGTTATCAACCGCCTCGAAGATTCTTGATGATTCAATCAAAGCACTTGATGAACTGGGGAATCAATTCGATAGGTAATAATCGGACTTGACACCCTAAAAAGGGTACGGATCCAAAAAACTCAAGTGGTTGATATCATTCGAGATATCATTTGTGATATCAACGAATTCATACTCTCACCGGATCGGTTAGACAGAGATTTTAACTCATCATATAGAGATGACGGGAGCCGAACGGTTAGAGATCTAGTCTCCCCCTCCCATTTCTTGTTATCCAGAGTAGGGAATCCTCTCTCAGAACGGAAAGAGTCTAACTCCGAGAGCCTTTTCTCGACCCTGGAGAGTCTAGTCAGGATCTCCCCGATCTGAGGGTCTGATGTCATTTGTGATGTCATCTTGATATCGTCTCTCGGGGTCTCTGATATCTCCCGTGGTATCAAAGTGATATCTTCTCCCCAGAGATTCTCGAACTCTCCCCGCCTTTCATGTTTCCTCAAATCCTTTTCTGTAACTTGTTCTCCGGGAATTGTCAGTCTCTTGTTTATCTCTTCGACGAGGATCCCCTTGTTTTTGATACCATACTCTTTGACTAAAGCGAAAACCATCTCTCTATGTTTCTGGAATACATCCTCAGACATTATTACCCCTCCCTGATATCACAACGATATCACGATGATAGCATGAACGAATTTGAGAGTTTTGTTGTGACAGTTGGGAGTATTTGGAATTTAATAATTATTTGTGATATATTGTAGTTGTAGGAACGAGAGAGGAGGGGATCTCATGAAAGCGATCGGATATGTGAGGGTCTCAACGGACAAACAAGTCAGAGAGGGAGTCTCGGTCGAGAATCAAGTCGAGAGAATCCGTGACTTTTGTGAGAGAGACAATCTCGAACTCGTTGATATTATCCGGGACGAGGGAATCTCCGGGGGAAAGAACCGATCCCGGAGGGGGTTTGTGAATCTCCTCGAGAAGATAGAGATCGACGAGATTGATGCGGTCGTCCTCTATTCCCTGGAGAGACTCTCGAGAGATATGCTGACAATCCTCTCCCTCGAGAGATTTCTGGACGAGTACGAAGTAACTCTCTATACAGTCGAGGGGAAGATCGACACGTCAACAATTGACGGATGGATGAGTTTCTCAATGAAGGCTTTCATGGGAGAAATGGAGAGGAGACAAGTCAGATCTCGAACGAAAAAAGCAATGGAGCATATGAAGAAAAACGGTCGAGTGGTCGGAGATATCCCGTTCGGATTCAAGAGAGAGGGAGACCTCCTCGTCGAGATCCCTGGAGAACAGTCCACAATCACTCAGATCAACGAAATGTATTCCCGGGGGATGAATCTATCATCCATCGTGAGAACTCTCAACGGAGAGGGTATAAAGACACGTTCCGGGAACGAGTGGGACACGACTCAAGTGAGGAGACTCATCGAGGGATACAAACCGACTCGGAAGAGACGAAAAACGAATCACGGAGAGACGATAAAAGAATTCATCTTGTCAATGGAATAAGACACGGGGTTCCCCGTGTCTAAATATGAGGGGGTAGTTGTGTTATACAGAAAGGCGGAGAGGAGGAGATTAGAATGATTCAGATTGAGGAGGAGCGGGTCTATACCCCGAGGGAGATCTCGAAGATGTTTAACGTGTCCATCCAGACAGTCTATAACCTGATAAAAGCCGGAGATATCAAGTCGATTCGTTTCGGGAATCAGATCAGGATCCCGGGGGAATCGTTGAGAGAATACATCCAGGAGGGGGGAAAGGCTTCATGACCGAAGAGAAGAAAGACAGGAAAGAGGATCTCCTCGACCTGGGAGTCCCCGTCGATTCTCCAGAAGAATCTCAAGATGAGTTTGAGGTCTATCGTTCCCTGGGATATCTCTCGACGGGAGATGTAATTCAATCTACCGGATTCACAAAAAACGAATTATTTTATTTGCTCTCGACCGGATTCCCGATCATCAAACCGATTAGAATCCCTCTTCAGGGTCTCGGGAAAGAGTTAAATGCTTACTTGTTCTCGGACAGAGACCTCTATATTCTCACCCTTGTTAAACGAATGAAGGAAAAATATTCTCTCCAACAAATCCGTGGAATGTTTTCAAAGCTGGAATATTACTCGTTCATCAAGGGAAAATTGGACTCTTTCGATGGTTCCCTCGGGGGATTGACTCCTGGAGAAGAGTTTTGGAAAGAGAGAGAAGAACTCATCAAGAAATCATCCGTCGAACACTATTTTGCTAAAACCAATAACGACGAATTATCAAAGCAATTGGGAAAGAAAGCCGGTGATGAGTGGAAATTCCTAGAGTCGAATATCTCTGAGATTGTACAGAAAATTATCGATGCCGGAGGAGAAAAACTCATCGAAGATCTCGGATTTAGAACTCAGAAAGCAGATGAGATAGATCCCGAATTTCCATTCTGAGGTACAACCTTTCTCTTAGTATTGTCTGCATTCTTAATTGTGCTATAATATCGTTGTAGGAGTGATTATATGAACCGCCCAGAAATGAGAAAAGCCTCCGAATACGGAGGCTCCAACAAATCTCAAAACGATCTCCCGCCCAGAAGATCGGTTCTAAAGAATCCAGAGGTTTCTCTCCGGACTCAGGTCTATTTCAATAATATCACGATTCGTGAACATAAGTACCCGGAGAGAGATCCTCATTTCATAGAAAAGGAGTGAGGAAGAATGACGGAAAGAGTGGCAGCAACAAACGAGGAACGATTAGAGGCTCTCAAATGGAGGGGAGACAAGTCTCGACAATTTCGAGGAGTGATTGGTCGGTTCCCCGAAGAGAAAATCAGACACTTCGACGAAAACTCAGATGAACTCATTGGACGGTTAATTGACCTGATCGATCGGGTTACTCAGCCGACGAAGGACTCAGAACCAGACCTCGACCTCCCCATCGAGAGATATGAGGCGTGGGACGTCGAGACGGGAGATTTACTCGTGTTGATGAGAGTCCCCCACAAAAGAAAACAGGGGAGGGACACCAGGGATGAGTAGAAAGAGAATCTCCTGGACTCCTCATCGATCAGAGCAATTAGCACAGATCAGAGAGGTTCTCGAGGAATGGAGAGACTACCTCCCGATGACCCTCAGACAGGTTTATTACCAGTTGGTCGGGAAAGGATATCTCGAGAATAAGAGGAGCACTTATTCCGACCTCTCCGGAGTCATCAAGTGGGCTAGACTGGACGGTCTCATCGGATGGAACGTTATCGAGGATAGGACTAGATCTCTAAATCAGAGACATTATCATGACTCAAAAGAGGCTTTCGTCGAAGGGGAGAAGAGGCTTTTTCTGAAAGGTTATGCGAGAAACCTCTTGACGGGTCAACAGAATTACATCGAGGTCTGGATCGAAAAAGACGCTCTCTCCAGTCTCTTCGAAAGGATATGCGACAAATACATGATCCCCGTCGTCGTTTGCCGGGGGTTCTCGTCAGTGAGTTATATCCGTGATTTTGTCGTGAGAGCAAACGAGAGAAGAGAATCGGGTCAAGACATCACGATGATCTATTTCGGAGACTTTGACCCCTCCGGGATGGAGATGTTAGAGAGCATGAAAATCACGATCGAAGAGGAATTCGAATTCCCGGGGATCAATTACCGAAGGGTCGCACTTTTGAAGGACGACATCTATCAGTACAACCTCCCACATTCCCCGAAAGCACTTAAAGAAAGCGATTCGAGAGCGGAGAAATTCATCCGGGAGTATGGAAGATATGCGGTCGAACTGGACGCACTACGTCCGGACGTCCTTTCGGGGAAACTCAGAGAGGCGATCGAATACGAGTTGGACATGACAACCTTCGAGAAACAGGTCGAGATCTACCAGAAAGAACTCGATGAGCTGAAAGAAATCAGAGAACGGGTCTTTTCAAATATCTAAGAGAGGAGGCGGTTAAATGACAGTTTTGGAGTTTTGCAGAGAAAACAAAGTCCCCAGGTATAGGTTTTATGAGATCCTCTGGGATCTCGAAATCAAAGGGGAAATCTCTGTCCCCAGGAAGAAAGGGAGACTCAAAATTTCCCCCGACATCTATCGGAGAATACTCGACCGGATAGAGTCGAGACGAGGAGGAAACTGATAATGAATTCCAACAAATCACAAAGCAATTCCCCCGCCCGGGATGAAGTCATGAACGATCAGGACATTGGAGAGCTGATTAAAAACACGGAGGAGACACTAAAGTTACGACTCCGAAGTTATAAGGGTCATCAATTCCTGGACATCCGCTCTTTTTGGAAGAAAGACGAGACGGAATTCATCCCGACAAAGAAAGGGATCACAGTCCCGAAAGGGAAACTCAAGGAATTCTCGAAACTCATCGGAAAAGCCGTTCAAATGACGGAGGGAACCGATGACTGATTCGTACGACCCCACCAATCCGAGGAGACCGACCCGCTCCCGGAGTAAACCCCCAAAAAAACGATCTAGTCCCTCCGACCGCCTATTTGATCCATCCGTCGAGATGGATCAGAACCTCGGCAAGTCTGGAATATTTAGGAACCAATGGAGGGGAGGGATAGAGAAAGTGAAAATCAGAGTGATCGACGATCAGGGAAACGTTTCTGAGAAAACGATTGAGGATATCTGGGAGGAACTGGAGACCCATCCGAAACAATTACGTCTCCCGATGAAGCTCTTCACCGAACACGGTCAGGGGGTCGAACTCTCACTCGATATGCCGAAAGTTTTTCAGAACGTCGAGAAGTTGGAGACAGGGGGGAATCCCGTCGAAGTCGATAAGATCAGGGGATATCTCGGGACTGACTTGTCCGTTTTTGATGAAGGGGTATTATACGTCCTCATTTCGATTGCAAAGAGTCAAATCGGGAAAGTCGATCGAGACTATTCGGTCATGGCTAGTCTCTATCAATTAGCTAAAATCTTGACCGGATCGACGAAAGCAGCGAAGAGCAAGAAAACACAGGAGAGAATCCTGGAGGCTCTCTGGAGACTATTCTCGACAATGATGTTTTTCGAACCGAAGAGGACTAAAAAGCGGGTATCGGGATACAGACAAAAAGCCGACGGAGTTTGTGTTTCCGGGGCGGTTTGTGTCCTTGATTCTCTCTGGATCTGGACGAAAAAGACAGGAAAGATTGAGAGAAAATACGTCGAGGTCAATTTCGGTCGGACTATGTGGGAGACGATCTCGAATCATTACACGTTCAGGGTAAATCTCGACGTTTGGAAATCTCTCAAATCAGACACTTCGAAAGCTCTCTATCGAGTAATCCAGACCCAGAACCTCGACTCCAATACATACCCGAAAACCTTCGTCAAAGAGTTTAATTCTCTGCTAAAACTCATCGGAATCTACGATCTCGAGATCCAGAACAACAGACTTCTCGAATTTCAGGGAAAGATCAGTCTCACTCGAAACGACGAGATCATCCTGAAAGAACTAAAAAAGCACAGAAACAAAGTGATCCAGAACTCTAAACGATCTCTAAAAACCGCTATTGATGAGTTGAAGATAATATATTCAGAACACTATAAACGCACCCTGGAGGTAGAGGAGATCTCGACGAGACCGATCCACTATAAATTCACTTTGAGGTATGACAATGACGAGTGATGTTTCAAAACGGTTAACACTAAAACACGGGTCTAGTGAGACAAAAACACGGGTCTAGTGAGACAAAAACACGGGTCTAGTGAGACAAAATGGTCGGGAAACGCACGCTGTATGCACGGTGTAGAGCCTTATAAACTATAAACTATAAATAAGAGGGTTTCCAATGTTAACTTTCGTAACATTGGAACCCCAGGAAAAGGAGAAAACCGGAAAATGAATCCAGAAAAGACTTTTGACTTCTTCAGGAGACATATAAAGGGGATAAAACGACACGAAAACCATGCAATAGGTCTCTGTCCCTTTCACGACGACCACAATCCCTCGTTCTCGATCGACCTTTCAACGGGAAAATGGAAATGTCATTCCTCCAGTTGTGGAAAGTCAGGGGGACTCCTGAAATTCTCCCGGGAAATCGGAGAAAGGCTCTCGGATGAGCTATATCGAGACTTCATGGACGAGATAGGATTCAGACCGAAAAGCCGGATCGTTCACCGAGGGGATAAGGAAGAGTCAACCTGGAACGAGGACGGAGACATCCTCGAAAGGGTCGAGAGATATAGAAAGAGACTCTATACGGATGACAAACTCCTCGAATACTGGAAGAGACGGGGAATCTCACCAGAGACTCTCTCGACTCTCTTCGTCGGATACGATGACAGGTCAAAGGCTTACACTATTCCCCATCTTGCGGAGAACAGAGAGATTTTAGCAATTAAACGGTTGTATTCCTCGAACTCTAACGGTTATTCGTGGGAGGGGTCGAAACGGAGTTATCTCTATCTCGGGGGGATTATCAAGGCTCTCGATCGGGGAGATTCCCTGATAATAACAGAGGGAGAGAAAGACACGCTCTCCCTCCTGGAAGAGAGGATCCTCAACGTCGTCGGGTCTCCATCATCAGAAGGATTCAATGACGACCCCTCAATATTTGATGGAGTCAAGGACATTTTTGTCCTCTTCGATAACGACGAATCGGGACATGATGGAGCTTTGAAAGTGGCGAAGAAAATCGGCTATCGTTCCCGGGTCGTCAATTGGAAGAGATACGAAGAACTCATCGGGGAAGAACTCCCCCGAGGTTTTGACTTGACCGACCTCCGGCTTAAATGTCAGAGAGAGGGGAAATCATTCAGGGACGAATTGAAAAAGCTGATGAAACTCTCCGAGAGAGTCGTCCCCCTCCCGGTCGAGTCCCTCTCCCCTTTCATCGAGAACCTCCCTGAATTTCTTAAAAAAAGATTCTCGGGAGAATTGATCGGATATTCGACGGGACTTGTCGGACTAGACCATCTCACGAGAGGAATTCATGACTTGACAGTCCTCGGAGGAGAACCGAAAGCCGGCAAGAGTTTGATCGCTTTACTGATCGCAATTGAAAACTCTCTCAAGGGGATCCCCGTCGTGTCGTTCGACTTTGAAAACTCCATCGACTCTCTTCTCCTCCGGATCCTCTCAAATCGTTCGGAACTATCAGAGAGAAAACTGGCAAAAGCAATAGAGAACCAGGACTCCCCGGAATTCAGACCCGACGAATTCAGGAGTTATCAAAAAGGGATGGAAGATCTAAGGAAGATCACGGAGAGGTTTTTCGTGAAGAAAGACAGAGACCTCGACAAGCGGAAAATAATCGAGGTCATTCAGTACATCCGGGACTCGTTCGGAGAACCGCCTCTCGTGATTATTGACTCCCTCCAGAAACTCCCCTGGAGATCTGACAAGTCACTCCGGAGAGATAACATCGACCAATGGATTCGTGAAATCGAGGAAATCAGGGATAAAACTAAAGCGACAATCCTCGTCGTCTCTGAATTGAAACGACCCCAGAAAGGCGGGAACGGATATTCCAGACCATCTCTCGATTCATTCAAGGAATCGGGGGATATCGAATACTCCGGAGATCTCCTCCTCGGGATTTGGAAAGACGAAAGCCTTGATGATGGAATCAATATTCAAGTCATCGAGTCAAGACATTTCGTACCCGATAAAAACCCTTTGAGATTGAGGAGAATCGGGGAATTTTGGGGAGTTTACGAGACTATTTGACAAAGAGAGCTACTACAACACAAAAACTCTTTGATATTTGCCGTACAATGAGAGTTTTTGAGTCAATCAAGGGAATCATACTCATGAAGCCGAAAAGCTCTCAGAAACCAATATAAAGGCAATTATGGAAAAGGACTAAAAACCCCCGGGAATAAGGAGCAAAAAACAGGTTCAAAGGCAGTCAGAGACGAAATTTCAGACTTGACCCCCGGGGGGGATATAGGAGGTAATGAAAAATGGCACGAAATATGACGATTGACAGTCTCCTCCGAAAAATTCAATCCGAGATAAACAAGATCTGGAAACTCGACCCGGATAAAGTCGATCCGATAACGTACAAACAATATTTAGACAAGGCTCGAGTAATGGGTTATCTCTGTTCGGTCGGGGGTCAATTACTGGAAAAACACGACCTCGAGAAGAGACTAGACAGGATTGAACAAGAACTCGAGAAACTCGATGAATCAAGGCGGGTCGCATGAAAAATGTCAAGAGGATAGAGAAACGTTTAGAAAAATTTCTCGGAGTCGAAGTCCCAGAAAGATTTGAGAAAAGGGACGGGGAAATATACGGTCTCTTGCATGGAGAATGGAGACCGTATTCCATCCATGAATTGACAGTCCTCAAAAACAAACTCAAAACACAAGATGGTAAACATACCGGGAATCCGACAAATATTGAAGTTATCATCGTCGGAAGAGATGAAGAACGAGAGATCCTCTATGAATTCGAGGATGGATGGGTCGTCGATGAGAAGGGAATCTCCCTCTTGATAATTGTTAATCTAGTTACCGGAGACGAGGAAAGTGAGGATGACTAGATATTTGGGAAATCATCAAAGAATTGTATGGAGCCTTTGATGACCTCACGACGAATTAGGAAAATTGAACGGGGACTCTCCCGGATTGTTCCCTACCGGAGAGAGGAGTTAACAGATGAGGTTATCCGGGGTTACTTAACCTCCGGATGGGGACTCGGGACGAGACCAAAATCCTCAGAGGGAATCGAGAAATTAGAGAAGAGCGGGATAAATTGGAGAGATCTCCTCGAGATCTTATGGGAACGATGGGAGGAGAGATCTGATGATTGTAGTCAATTGATGGATGAGAGGGGGATCGAATCCTCGGGATAATGAAACGTGAAACGCGTCGGCAGACTCACAGAGAATTAAACACGTTTCACTACCCCTCCCCCCCTTCAGAAATGAGGTTTTTCGGAGTCCCTAAAAAGGAGTCCAGACTTGAAAAGGAGTGATCGACATGGACACGGAGAAACGAGAGTTTGACCTAACTATTGAAATCGGGGTCACAGAGAAAAAGCTGGAGAAATTGAGAAAAGCACTCGAGGAAAAACAATACCAATCTGTTCGGGATGGTAAAACTCCGAACACGAAGAAGATCGAGTCAATGATATCAACAAACGAGAAACTTCTGGAAATGCAGGAGAAAGCACTAAAAGAGATTCAGGAAAAGAACGAATTTCACAAAGAGACCGAGGAAACAAGAAGAAAGGCGGTCGAAAATTACAACAAGAAAATTTCGTCTCTTCTGGAAAGGTTAGAGCAGTGGTATGACGAGTACGAATCCATCGAGAGGGATCATCAGACATTGATAAATACACTACCTCCGAGTATGAGGAGTAACCTCAATCATTGGTACGTACTACCAAAAGTACAACCTAGAAAGGACTGGCACTTGTGGAACTTGAAACCTAAAGGATTGGAAAAAATCGTTAACAAGGGTACGTGAAACGTACCTCTCGGAATCGAAGGGGAAAGCGACTCGATAACATCCGCATGGTAACGCCTCACATCATCACCACCAATTACCCGGGTAACTCCCGGGTCTTTTTTCAGAATGAGGAATAAATGAACATTCCCAGACAAAAAAAGGATCGAGACGCACCCTAAAAAGAGATCTGGAGTAAACCTCTAAAAATGTCATCAATGGCAAATTATGAGACCGTATAGAATGGATTTTAAGAGACTTTTTCAATTCAAAACGTATAATCACCCTGGAATAATGAGAAAACGCAGCAGAGAACGATTAAACGAGAACGGTAACTGTCATCAATAAACGATTATAGAGAATCGAGGGGATTTGATGAAAGGCGATGAATCTAAGGCAATATCGAGTGTTGAAACGGATCTAAGGATCATCAAGAAGAATCTTGATAGACTCAATAAGAGATTGAGACCCGAAAACGAGAAGAGCCTTATTCCGGAGATCTCTTTCACGTTATCAACCGCCTCGAAGATTCTTGATGATTCAATCAAAGCACTTGATGAACTGGGGAATCAATTCGATAGGTAATAATCGGACTTGACACCCTAAAAAGGGTACGGATCCAAAAAACTCAAGTGGTTGATATCATTCGAGATATCATTTGTGATATCAACGAATTCATACTCTCACCGGATCGGTTAGACAGAGATTTTAACTCATCATATAGAGATGACGGGAGCCGAACGGTTAGAGATCTAGTCTCCCCCTCCCATTTCTTGTTATCCAGAGTAGGGAATCCTCTCTCAGAACGGAAAGAGTCTAACTCCGAGAGCCTTTTCTCGACCCTGGAGAGTCTAGTCAGGATCTCCCCGATCTGAGGGTCTGATGTCATTTGTGATGTCATCTTGATATCGTCTCTCGGGGTCTCTGATATCTCCCGTGGTATCAAAGTGATATCTTCTCCCCAGAGATTCTCGAACTCTCCCCGCCTTTCATGTTTCCTCAAATCCTTTTCTGTAACTTGTTCTCCGGGAATTGTCAGTCTCTTGTTTATCTCTTCGACGAGGATCCCCTTGTTTTTGATACCATACTCTTTGACTAAAGCGAAAACCATCTCTCTATGTTTCTGGAATACATCCTCAGACATTATTACCCCTCCCTGATATCACAACGATATCACGATGATAGCATGAACGAATTTGAGAGTTTTGTTGTGACAGTTGGGAGTATTTGGAATTTAATAATTATTTGTGATATATTGTAGTTGTAGGAACGAGAGAGGAGGGGATCTCATGAAAGCGATCGGATATGTGAGGGTCTCAACGGACAAACAAGTCAGAGAGGGAGTCTCGGTCGAGAATCAAGTCGAGAGAATCCGTGACTTTTGTGAGAGAGACAATCTCGAACTCGTTGATATTATCCGGGACGAGGGAATCTCCGGGGGAAAGAACCGATCCCGGAGGGGGTTTGTGAATCTCCTCGAGAAGATAGAGATCGACGAGATTGATGCGGTCGTCCTCTATTCCCTGGAGAGACTCTCGAGAGATATGCTGACAATCCTCTCCCTCGAGAGATTTCTGGACGAGTACGAAGTAACTCTCTATACAGTCGAGGGGAAGATCGACACGTCAACAATTGACGGATGGATGAGTTTCTCAATGAAGGCTTTCATGGGAGAAATGGAGAGGAGACAAGTCAGATCTCGAACGAAAAAAGCAATGGAGCATATGAAGAAAAACGGTCGAGTGGTCGGAGATATCCCGTTCGGATTCAAGAGAGAGGGAGACCTCCTCGTCGAGATCCCTGGAGAACAGTCCACAATCACTCAGATCAACGAAATGTATTCCCGGGGGATGAATCTATCATCCATCGTGAGAACTCTCAACGGAGAGGGTATAAAGACACGTTCCGGGAACGAGTGGGACACGACTCAAGTGAGGAGACTCATCGAGGGATACAAACCGACTCGGAAGAGACGAAAAACGAATCACGGAGAGACGATAAAAGAATTCATCTTGTCAATGGAATAAGACACGGGGTTCCCCGTGTCTAAATATGAGGGGGTAGTTGTGTTATACAGAAAGGCGGAGAGGAGGAGATTAGAATGATTCAGATTGAGGAGGAGCGGGTCTATACCCCGAGGGAGATCTCGAAGATGTTTAACGTGTCCATCCAGACAGTCTATAACCTGATAAAAGCCGGAGATATCAAGTCGATTCGTTTCGGGAATCAGATCAGGATCCCGGGGGAATCGTTGAGAGAATACATCCAGGAGGGGGGAAAGGCTTCATGACCGAAGAGAAGAAAGACAGGAAAGAGGATCTCCTCGACCTGGGAGTCCCCGTCGATTCTCCAGAAGAATCTCAAGATGAGTTTGAGGTCTATCGTTCCCTGGGATATCTCTCGACGGGAGATGTAATTCAATCTACCGGATTCACAAAAAACGAATTATTTTATTTGCTCTCGACCGGATTCCCGATCATCAAACCGATTAGAATCCCTCTTCAGGGTCTCGGGAAAGAGTTAAATGCTTACTTGTTCTCGGACAGAGACCTCTATATTCTCACCCTTGTTAAACGAATGAAGGAAAAATATTCTCTCCAACAAATCCGTGGAATGTTTTCAAAGCTGGAATATTACTCGTTCATCAAGGGAAAATTGGACTCTTTCGATGGTTCCCTCGGGGGATTGACTCCTGGAGAAGAGTTTTGGAAAGAGAGAGAAGAACTCATCAAGAAATCATCCGTCGAACACTATTTTGCTAAAACCAATAACGACGAATTATCAAAGCAATTGGGAAAGAAAGCCGGTGATGAGTGGAAATTCCTAGAGTCGAATATCTCTGAGATTGTACAGAAAATTATCGATGCCGGAGGAGAAAAACTCATCGAAGATCTCGGATTTAGAACTCAGAAAGCAGATGAGATAGATCCCGAATTTCCATTCTGAGGTACAACCTTTCTCTTAGTATTGTCTGCATTCTTAATTGTGCTATAATATCGTTGTAGGAGTGATTATATGAACCGCCCAGAAATGAGAAAAGCCTCCGAATACGGAGGCTCCAACAAATCTCAAAACGATCTCCCGCCCAGAAGATCGGTTCTAAAGAATCCAGAGGTTTCTCTCCGGACTCAGGTCTATTTCAATAATATCACGATTCGTGAACATAAGTACCCGGAGAGAGATCCTCATTTCATAGAAAAGGAGTGAGGAAGAATGACGGAAAGAGTGGCAGCAACAAACGAGGAACGATTAGAGGCTCTCAAATGGAGGGGAGACAAGTCTCGACAATTTCGAGGAGTGATTGGTCGGTTCCCCGAAGAGAAAATCAGACACTTCGACGAAAACTCAGATGAACTCATTGGACGGTTAATTGACCTGATCGATCGGGTTACTCAGCCGACGAAGGACTCAGAACCAGACCTCGACCTCCCCATCGAGAGATATGAGGCGTGGGACGTCGAGACGGGAGATTTACTCGTGTTGATGAGAGTCCCCCACAAAAGAAAACAGGGGAGGGACACCAGGGATGAGTAGAAAGAGAATCTCCTGGACTCCTCATCGATCAGAGCAATTAGCACAGATCAGAGAGGTTCTCGAGGAATGGAGAGACTACCTCCCGATGACCCTCAGACAGGTTTATTACCAGTTGGTCGGGAAAGGATATCTCGAGAATAAGAGGAGCACTTATTCCGACCTCTCCGGAGTCATCAAGTGGGCTAGACTGGACGGTCTCATCGGATGGAACGTTATCGAGGATAGGACTAGATCTCTAAATCAGAGACATTATCATGACTCAAAAGAGGCTTTCGTCGAAGGGGAGAAGAGGCTTTTTCTGAAAGGTTATGCGAGAAACCTCTTGACGGGTCAACAGAATTACATCGAGGTCTGGATCGAAAAAGACGCTCTCTCCAGTCTCTTCGAAAGGATATGCGACAAATACATGATCCCCGTCGTCGTTTGCCGGGGGTTCTCGTCAGTGAGTTATATCCGTGATTTTGTCGTGAGAGCAAACGAGAGAAGAGAATCGGGTCAAGACATCACGATGATCTATTTCGGAGACTTTGACCCCTCCGGGATGGAGATGTTAGAGAGCATGAAAATCACGATCGAAGAGGAATTCGAATTCCCGGGGATCAATTACCGAAGGGTCGCACTTTTGAAGGACGACATCTATCAGTACAACCTCCCACATTCCCCGAAAGCACTTAAAGAAAGCGATTCGAGAGCGGAGAAATTCATCCGGGAGTATGGAAGATATGCGGTCGAACTGGACGCACTACGTCCGGACGTCCTTTCGGGGAAACTCAGAGAGGCGATCGAATACGAGTTGGACATGACAACCTTCGAGAAACAGGTCGAGATCTACCAGAAAGAACTCGATGAGCTGAAAGAAATCAGAGAACGGGTCTTTTCAAATATCTAAGAGAGGAGGCGGTTAAATGACAGTTTTGGAGTTTTGCAGAGAAAACAAAGTCCCCAGGTATAGGTTTTATGAGATCCTCTGGGATCTCGAAATCAAAGGGGAAATCTCTGTCCCCAGGAAGAAAGGGAGACTCAAAATTTCCCCCGACATCTATCGGAGAATACTCGACCGGATAGAGTCGAGACGAGGAGGAAACTGATAATGAATTCCAACAAATCACAAAGCAATTCCCCCGCCCGGGATGAAGTCATGAACGATCAGGACATTGGAGAGCTGATTAAAAACACGGAGGAGACACTAAAGTTACGACTCCGAAGTTATAAGGGTCATCAATTCCTGGACATCCGCTCTTTTTGGAAGAAAGACGAGACGGAATTCATCCCGACAAAGAAAGGGATCACAGTCCCGAAAGGGAAACTCAAGGAATTCTCGAAACTCATCGGAAAAGCCGTTCAAATGACGGAGGGAACCGATGACTGATTCGTACGACCCCACCAATCCGAGGAGACCGACCCGCTCCCGGAGTAAACCCCCAAAAAAACGATCTAGTCCCTCCGACCGCCTATTTGATCCATCCGTCGAGATGGATCAGAACCTCGGCAAGTCTGGAATATTTAGGAACCAATGGAGGGGAGGGATAGAGAAAGTGAAAATCAGAGTGATCGACGATCAGGGAAACGTTTCTGAGAAAACGATTGAGGATATCTGGGAGGAACTGGAGACCCATCCGAAACAATTACGTCTCCCGATGAAGCTCTTCACCGAACACGGTCAGGGGGTCGAACTCTCACTCGATATGCCGAAAGTTTTTCAGAACGTCGAGAAGTTGGAGACAGGGGGGAATCCCGTCGAAGTCGATAAGATCAGGGGATATCTCGGGACTGACTTGTCCGTTTTTGATGAAGGGGTATTATACGTCCTCATTTCGATTGCAAAGAGTCAAATCGGGAAAGTCGATCGAGACTATTCGGTCATGGCTAGTCTCTATCAATTAGCTAAAATCTTGACCGGATCGACGAAAGCAGCGAAGAGCAAGAAAACACAGGAGAGAATCCTGGAGGCTCTCTGGAGACTATTCTCGACAATGATGTTTTTCGAACCGAAGAGGACTAAAAAGCGGGTATCGGGATACAGACAAAAAGCCGACGGAGTTTGTGTTTCCGGGGCGGTTTGTGTCCTTGATTCTCTCTGGATCTGGACGAAAAAGACAGGAAAGATTGAGAGAAAATACGTCGAGGTCAATTTCGGTCGGACTATGTGGGAGACGATCTCGAATCATTACACGTTCAGGGTAAATCTCGACGTTTGGAAATCTCTCAAATCAGACACTTCGAAAGCTCTCTATCGAGTAATCCAGACCCAGAACCTCGACTCCAATACATACCCGAAAACCTTCGTCAAAGAGTTTAATTCTCTGCTAAAACTCATCGGAATCTACGATCTCGAGATCCAGAACAACAGACTTCTCGAATTTCAGGGAAAGATCAGTCTCACTCGAAACGACGAGATCATCCTGAAAGAACTAAAAAAGCACAGAAACAAAGTGATCCAGAACTCTAAACGATCTCTAAAAACCGCTATTGATGAGTTGAAGATAATATATTCAGAACACTATAAACGCACCCTGGAGGTAGAGGAGATCTCGACGAGACCGATCCACTATAAATTCACTTTGAGGTATGACAATGACGAGTGATGTTTCAAAACGGTTAACACTAAAACACGGGTCTAGTGAGACAAAAACACGGGTCTAGTGAGACAAAAACACGGGTCTAGTGAGACAAAATGGTCGGGAAACGCACGCTGTATGCACGGTGTAGAGCCTTATAAACTATAAACTATAAATAAGAGGGTTTCCAATGTTAACTTTCGTAACATTGGAACCCCAGGAAAAGGAGAAAACCGGAAAATGAATCCAGAAAAGACTTTTGACTTCTTCAGGAGACATATAAAGGGGATAAAACGACACGAAAACCATGCAATAGGTCTCTGTCCCTTTCACGACGACCACAATCCCTCGTTCTCGATCGACCTTTCAACGGGAAAATGGAAATGTCATTCCTCCAGTTGTGGAAAGTCAGGGGGACTCCTGAAATTCTCCCGGGAAATCGGAGAAAGGCTCTCGGATGAGCTATATCGAGACTTCATGGACGAGATAGGATTCAGACCGAAAAGCCGGATCGTTCACCGAGGGGATAAGGAAGAGTCAACCTGGAACGAGGACGGAGACATCCTCGAAAGGGTCGAGAGATATAGAAAGAGACTCTATACGGATGACAAACTCCTCGAATACTGGAAGAGACGGGGAATCTCACCAGAGACTCTCTCGACTCTCTTCGTCGGATACGATGACAGGTCAAAGGCTTACACTATTCCCCATCTTGCGGAGAACAGAGAGATTTTAGCAATTAAACGGTTGTATTCCTCGAACTCTAACGGTTATTCGTGGGAGGGGTCGAAACGGAGTTATCTCTATCTCGGGGGGATTATCAAGGCTCTCGATCGGGGAGATTCCCTGATAATAACAGAGGGAGAGAAAGACACGCTCTCCCTCCTGGAAGAGAGGATCCTCAACGTCGTCGGGTCTCCATCATCAGAAGGATTCAATGACGACCCCTCAATATTTGATGGAGTCAAGGACATTTTTGTCCTCTTCGATAACGACGAATCGGGACATGATGGAGCTTTGAAAGTGGCGAAGAAAATCGGCTATCGTTCCCGGGTCGTCAATTGGAAGAGATACGAAGAACTCATCGGGGAAGAACTCCCCCGAGGTTTTGACTTGACCGACCTCCGGCTTAAATGTCAGAGAGAGGGGAAATCATTCAGGGACGAATTGAAAAAGCTGATGAAACTCTCCGAGAGAGTCGTCCCCCTCCCGGTCGAGTCCCTCTCCCCTTTCATCGAGAACCTCCCTGAATTTCTTAAAAAAAGATTCTCGGGAGAATTGATCGGATATTCGACGGGACTTGTCGGACTAGACCATCTCACGAGAGGAATTCATGACTTGACAGTCCTCGGAGGAGAACCGAAAGCCGGCAAGAGTTTGATCGCTTTACTGATCGCAATTGAAAACTCTCTCAAGGGGATCCCCGTCGTGTCGTTCGACTTTGAAAACTCCATCGACTCTCTTCTCCTCCGGATCCTCTCAAATCGTTCGGAACTATCAGAGAGAAAACTGGCAAAAGCAATAGAGAACCAGGACTCCCCGGAATTCAGACCCGACGAATTCAGGAGTTATCAAAAAGGGATGGAAGATCTAAGGAAGATCACGGAGAGGTTTTTCGTGAAGAAAGACAGAGACCTCGACAAGCGGAAAATAATCGAGGTCATTCAGTACATCCGGGACTCGTTCGGAGAACCGCCTCTCGTGATTATTGACTCCCTCCAGAAACTCCCCTGGAGATCTGACAAGTCACTCCGGAGAGATAACATCGACCAATGGATTCGTGAAATCGAGGAAATCAGGGATAAAACTAAAGCGACAATCCTCGTCGTCTCTGAATTGAAACGACCCCAGAAAGGCGGGAACGGATATTCCAGACCATCTCTCGATTCATTCAAGGAATCGGGGGATATCGAATACTCCGGAGATCTCCTCCTCGGGATTTGGAAAGACGAAAGCCTTGATGATGGAATCAATATTCAAGTCATCGAGTCAAGACATTTCGTACCCGATAAAAACCCTTTGAGATTGAGGAGAATCGGGGAATTTTGGGGAGTTTACGAGACTATTTGACAAAGAGAGCTACTACAACACAAAAACTCTTTGATAT
>Ga0209203_1000635_pt1 | contig 29206 bp, 27 predicted proteins | sample AD_UKC109_MetaG_FD_184423 | JGI IMG/M metagenome (GOLD analysis project Ga0209203, IMG submission 184423) | Active sludge microbial communities of municipal wastewater-treating anaerobic digesters from Hong Kong - AD_UKC109_MetaG (SPAdes)... | ecosystem: Engineered > Bioreactor > Anaerobic >... | reverse complement strand
CCAGACGCAGATCGCCACGCTTCGCTCGCGATGAAGGTGAGGATCGGACCGTACGGTGGAGGCTTGCTCCCACCGCAATCATTTGAAGTTTAGCGAAGTCAGCGGCTGGACTAATACCCTGCTTCGCGGCTCAGGAGCTAAAGATACTTGGGATGAAAGGGAAACTCCGCCTAACTCAAACTGTTTGACCGTGTCCAAGTGCCCGGACAGACACGCGTGTTTAGACAAGTATGATTGTTTACATATTATCCGGGGTGATTATTTACAGGTTAAGGGCAGACACAGGGGTCTGCCCCTACGAAAGCCACCTTTCCCTCAAACACCAAACGTAGGGGTCACCCCCTGTGGTGACCCTGGTGAGACTATCTACAGCTGGTTGACCGCGTCCAAGTACACGGACAGACACGGGTCTGTCCCTACCGTACCATGCCTGTCTTTCAAAGAATCGTATGTGTATCTATACGGTACGCCTCATCCACCACTTTGTGGTCCCCCATCATTCCCCTATGCTTCTCTACGCGGACCAAGGCAAGGAGAAGGCTTAAGCAGAAGGCGTGTAACCTATTCCCCAAAATTATCCAGGAATAACTTCTTTAATTCAGCTAAGAGGGCGTCTTTCTCCGGACCAGTAGCTTGAAGAAACAATTCATCTCCTTGCTTGGCTCCCAACAGCATTACCGAGATCATGCCTTTAATTAAGACTGGTTCAGAATTTTCGGTTCGGTTTGTAACGGTAAGTTTGGCGTCATACTTCTTGACAGTTTGGATAAATAACGCTGCGGGACGGGCGTGTAAACCGCTGGGATTAGTGACTGTTATCTGCAGTTCAGCTGCCTTGTCGCCATTAATTACCTCAGGCTCTAAAATAGCCATTTCGGGGCCAGCCTGTGGATCCATGGTTTCTTCTTCGCTAACAATCTGCTGTTTCTTCGCTGCAAGGGCGTTCATCGCCTCTTCATAAACCTCTTGAATCGGGCTGCCAAGGTTAGCCTGCACACCAGCAGCAATGGCGCCTTCTACAAAAGGTGCCGGGCACATCCGCACCCTGGAGGCGATATCTTCATCGATCATCTGCAGTGCCATTTCTGTACTCAAAATCGCGCTGCCCAGATCCATCAGAACCAATACGTCATTATTCTCCGCGAGTTCACTCAAGGCTTCCATGATCTCGACCGCATCCGTACCAATTTCATCATGATCATCGCCAAGCCCGGCTGCGACCTTAATTGACAAATCAGGAGAAGGAGCCATTTGCCTTACAAGCTCGGCTGTTCCCTGGGCGAGTTTATGGCTATGTGAGACAAGTAAGATATTGACCATTATGTCCCTCTATTTTGGATCTTTAGAGTTGTCGCTTTGCTTGGGTTTAGGATGAAAGAGAGAATGAAACCAATTCATTCCAAAGAACACGAACCAGATACTGCCGCCAAAGAGGATACCCCAAAGCAGACCACGCCCCCAATCCCCACTTCCCATGATGATCTGAACCGCTACTAAAATCATAATGGCGATACTAATAATTGTAATCACAATAAAACCGGTTCGTCTCTGGATCCATGGCTTACTGAAGTCTTCAGAGTTTACTTCTTCTTTTTTCTTTGAGTTGGCGTTTTTATTATTTTTGCTCATCTCTTTTTACTCCTGTATGGCTAAAAATTAGGGGCGAAGATACAAGTCTCCGCCCCATAATTCTAAACGAACTGAGAAACTAGTTTTCGACCCAATCGAAGGTGCGGGTAACCGCTTTCTTCCAACCCTTGTAGAGTTTGGCACGGGTTTCCGGATCCATCTTTGGAAGCCATTCTTTGTCCTTGCCCCAGTTGACGCGTAAATCTTCGACCTTCTCCCAGAAGCCAACAGCCAGGCCAGCTGCATAGGCAGCGCCCAAAGCGGTAGTTTCTGCGACGGTCGGGCGAATCACGGGCACACCCAGGATATCGGCTTGGAATTGCATCAGGGTCTCATTGAAGACCATGCCGCCATCAACCTTGAGAGCGGTCAGATCGACGCCAGAGTCCTTGTTCATAGCTTCCAGGACTTCAGCAGTCTGGTATGCGGTTGCTTCAAGGACGGCGCGTGCGAGATGTCCACCATTGATGTAGCGGGTCAGCCCGACGATTGCGCCGCGGGCATCGCTCTTCCAGTACGGAGCAAACAAGCCGGAGAAGGCCGGGACAAAGTAAATGCCGCCGGAATCTTCAACGCTGTTAGCCAGCATTTCGATGTCGGATGATTTTTCGATCATCTTGAGATTGTCGCGCATCCACTGCACCAGCGCTCCGGTGATGGCGATGGAGCCTTCCAGAGCGTAAACAGCGGGTTCGTTTCCAATCTTGTAACCAAGGGTGGTCAGCAGACCATTCTTGGATTGGATCGGTTTATTACCGGTGTTCAGGAGCATGAAGCAGCCAGTGCCATAGGTGTTCTTGGCTTCACCTGGGGAGTAGCAGGTCTGTCCAAAGAGGGCAGCCTGTTGATCGCCCAAATCACCAGCCACAGGAATACCGTCCAGAGCACCGCCCTTGCAGTAGCCATAGACCTGGCTTGAAGCTTTGATTTCGGGAAGCATTGCGCGGGGGATACCCAAAATTGCGAGCATCTCTGGATCCCAATCAAGGGTTTCCAGGTTCATCATAAAGGTTCGAGAAGCGTTGGTGACATCTGTCACATGAACGCCGCCGTGAGGACCGCCGGTGAGATTCCAGATCACCCAAGTGTCGATATTGCCGAAGAGGATCTCGCCTTTTTCAGCTTTTTCTTTTAATTCTGGGTGGTTGTCGAGAATCCATTTAGCTTTCATACCAGAGAAATAGGTGGCCAAAGGCAGACCAACTTTGGTGCGGAAGCGATCCTGACCGCCGTCTTTGGCTAATTCATTACAGATTTGATCTGTACGGGTGTCCTGCCAGACAATAGCGTTGAAGACTGGTTTGCCAGTGGCTTTTTCCCAGACAACGGTGGTTTCGCGCTGGTTGGTGATACCGACAGCTGCAATTTCTTTGACATCAATCTTTAGTTTATCCAGCGCACCCTTGATAACATCCTGGGTTGCCTGCCAAATTTCTATAGGATCGTGTTCGACCCATCCTGGTTTTGGATAGATCTGTTCGTGTTCTTTTTGATCATAGCCAACCACTTTACCTGAATGGTCGAAAACCATAAAGCGGGTGCTGGTGGTTCCCTGATCAATTGCTGCTACGTACTTTGCCATAATTTGTTCTCCTTTTTCTATAGTAATTTTCATTGAGCCAGACCTTAACAGTCTGTCCAAGTTTCAGCGGCTGTTTTGATGAGTAAATAGGTAGAAGTCGCTCCAGGATCTTGATGACCGGCACTGCGTTCCCCCAGGTAGCTTGCACGCCCTTTGCGTGCCACCAATGGAATGGTAGCCAACATGCCTTCATGAGCCGCATCGGCTGATTTTTGCAGTGCTTCTCCAACCGACGCTCCATTCCCCATAGCTGCACTTAAGGCATTCAATGCTGGATACAGTGCATCCAGCATGGTCTTGTCGTTTGGCAGGGCTTTGCCCAGCTTGGCAATACCAGTAGTGCTTGCTTCCAGGGCTTGAGCCCAATCGTTCAGATCCATTTCCATTTTCGTGCCAATAGTCATTCCAGCTTTCGTAAACATGGTCGAATAAAGTGGACCTGCAGCCCCACCCACCTTGGACAAAAGGGTCATACCAACATTTTTCAGAATGGTTCCAATATCTTTGTCCTCAACGGATGGCAATTTTTCAAGCACAGCTCTAAAACCACGTCTCATATTGGCGCCATGGTCAGCGTCACCAATCTCACGGTCGAGGTCAGTTAACATTTCACAGTTTTCTTCGATCGCTTGAGCGTAACTTTTGATCCAATTCAATACATCATCTCTCGTAATAGCCACATTTGCCTCTTTAGAGCGCTACTGGAGTTTTAAACTCCAGTAGCGTGAATAAGATAAACTAAATACCCCACCGCATTCCGGCGGTCTTGACCGGTGCATCCCAGAGTTTCTTTAGATCCTTGTCCAACTTCAAAAGGGTGATGGACATTCCAGCCATTTCGAGACTGGTGATGTAAGGACCAATCAGATTGCGTACAACCTTAATGCCCTTGGCTTCGAGCATTTCCACTGCTTTTCTATAGACAATGTAAAGCTCGATCAAGGGAGTGCCGCCCATGCTGTTTACAAACAACAGGACTTCATCACCCTCTTTATAGGGCAGGTCTTCGACAACAGGCTCAAGCAGCATTTCAGTGATCTTATCTGCTGGTTCAAGCTTGATGCGATGACGACCAGGTTCGCCGTGGATACCGATGCCGATTTCCATTTCATCTTCTGGCAGGTCAAACGAGGGTTTACCAACATGCGGGACAGTGCAGGAAGTCAGTGCCATGCCCATACTGCGACCTTGACCATTGACTTTGCGTGCCAGATCAGCACATTCTTTTAGAGAACGTCCTTCTTCGGCAGCAGCACCAACGATTTTTTCCATCAACACAGTCAGACCGACACCGCGTCGTCCAGCAGTCCATGTGCTGTCTTCGACAGCAACATCGTCGTCAACAACCACTGATTCAATATCAATTCCTTCGTCACGAGCCAAATCGGCTGCCATTTCGAAGTTCATAATATCGCCAGTATAGTTCTTAACGATGTGCAGAACGCCTGCGCCACCATCTACTGCTTTGGTCGCTTCAAGCATCTGGTCTGGGGTCGGGCTGGTGAAAACAGCACCCGGGCAAGCAGCGTCTAACATACCTTTGCCGACAAAACCACCGTGCATGGGTTCATGACCGCTGCCCCCACCGGAGACCAGCGCAACTTTGCCTTGAACGGGTGCATCCGCGCGTACGATGAAATCAGGGTCATAGAAAACCTTGACCAAGTCGGGATGAGCCAGTTCGATACCTTTGAGTTCTTCTTTCACAACATCTTCAGGGTTGTTAATTAATTTTTTCATATAGAATGTCTCCTTTCTTCACCTGGAAGGGTTTTTCCTTTACCAGGCATTGATGTGACCAGCGGTCATAAGTGGTCAGATTGTAAACTAGTCTTTCTTGGGCAGGTTCTTGGTAACAAGTACGTCGTACAGGAATAAACCAATAGGACCGGCGATTGCTGGAACCAAAACAGGAACGATCAGCCAATAGAATTGAGGATCGAACAGATCTTTTGTTCCTACCAGGGCACCAAGGATGCGGGGACCGAGGTCACGAGCAGGATTGATGGAATAGCCTGAAGGACCACCGAGGGAAAGGCCAACAGCCAGAACAGAAAAACCAACGATCAAAGCACCGAGGTTGTCTTTGAGACCCATATTCTTTGCGTCTCCACTAGCTGCGATACCCCACATGAGCATGAAGGTTCCAAAGAGTTCGGCGATAGCGGCAGTCAACATAGTGTAGCCACCAGTTGCACCAGAGCTCGCTGAACCCCACCAAGCCTGTCCGAAGACAGAGCCAGGTCCGGTTGACCATACATTGGGCATTCCAGCAGCCTGAAGGCCGTCGCGATAGACCAGAAAAACAGCAAGGGCGCCGAGGAAAGCACCAATCATCTGAGCAACGATGAAGGGCAGAACTTTCTTCCAGGGGAAGCCACGGCGGACAGCCAGACCAAGGGTCACTGCGGGGTTCAGGTGTGCACCAGAGATACCACCAGAAACATAGACAGCGATGATCACTGCGAACGCCCAACCGATGGTAATGGTGTTCCAGTTATAAGCGGTGCCAGCAACACGAGGTGCCAGACCAACGTTGGCGACAACGCCATCACCAAGCAGAATCAGGATGAAGGTGCCGAACACTTCGCCAATAAATTCTTTCATAGTACGATTTTCCATGAATATTTCTCCTTTTAAAGTTGTGGTTTGAAAAAATATGATAGTTACTGAAAAAATTTATTACATTAGCAGATCGATAGCACCTCTCTTTCCGGTTACTTTTGCCGTTTGTAAATTTCTTTCCTGGTTGTCTTGGGCAGGTAAATAAAAAACGCACCTGTATCAAGGGATTGTTCTTTACAATCCTCTCTCAATAACAGCTGCATTCTTTTTGGGCTACTCACTTTAGTATCCTTTTACTCCCTAGAACCTAAAAGATTTGCCAAAATTGATATCGACTAACCCACTCGCAATCGCCGATATTACCTAAGAATAACTATAACACAATTAAACTTAATTATAAATTATTTTTCAACTTTTTGCACTCTGAATGTCAGTAAATTTTTGATGAATAATCTCTTTGATTATTATCTACGTAGTATAATACCTCAGAAATAAAAAAAATGTCTTAACTTTTGCAAATGATGACCGTTTTTTAGCAATTCAATTACCTTTACAACACATGCTTCAGGGATAAAGTGCTTCGCGACCATCATCTGATCCTGGAATAAACTACCTTAGCGGTATTATAAATTTTGGTCATATCGAAATTTAAAAGAATGGAGGCAAGTGTGCAAGAAAAATACGATTTTATAGTAATAGGGGCGGGGGTTATTGGTTGTATGATAGCCCGCTGGCTCTCCCGTTACGAGGGCAGAGTTCTCGTAATCGAAAAGCAAGCTGATCTCGGAATGGGGACTACTGCCGCCAATACTGCCATTGTTCATGCGGGTTATGACCCGGTCCCCGGATCGCTTAAGGCGCGCATGAACGTAAAGGGCAATGCCATGTGGGATCAGCTTAAAGCAGAGTTGAACTTCGCTTTTGCCCGCAGCGGTGATTATGTAGTTGCTATCGGTGAAGAGGAACTTCCCGCCTTGGATACCTTAATGGTGCAAGGTAAAAAGAACGGCGTGCCTGGGATGTCGATCATCAGTGGAGAAGAAGTGCGTGCACGCGAGAAGAACATCAATCCCAAGGTAAGCGGCGCGCTCTGGGCGTCCACCGGCGGAATATGCGATTGTTTCCAGGTGAATGTAGCTGCCGGTGAAAGTGCCGCTATAAATGGCGTTGAATTCAAATTCAACACTGCCTTTGAAGACTTCATCATGGAAGGCGATCGCATCATTGGTATCAAGACCAATCAAGGCGATTTCCTCTCACGTTGGGTAGTAAATGCTGCCGGGTTATATTCAGATGTGGTAATGCACAAAGCGGGTGTACGTCCTGAATTCAAGATACAACCACGCAAAGGCGAGTATTTCGTTTTTGATCGCGCTGACATTCAAATTGACAACATTCTTTTCCCGGTACCATCGGATGCTGGTAAGGGAATCATGGTCACAAACACGGTCCATGGCAATACCATTATTGGACCGAATGCTCAACTGATCGATGACAAAGAAGATACATCAACCACAATCCCAGGGATGGAAGAAATTTGGGAAGGCGCACAAAAACTGATACCTTCACTGGATAGGCGCCATGTCATTGCCACATTTGCTGGTTTGAGAGCGATGGGTAATGGCCCTTGCAAGACACCGGGCGTTAATTACAATAAAGACTACATCATTGAAATTCCGGAAAACGTGCGTGGATTTGTGAACCTGGGTGGAATCGAATCACCAGGCTTGGCTTCTTCCCCCGCTATAGCTGAAGAAGTGATTGATCTTCTTAAAGATGCGGGAGAAGACCTTCGCGAAAAGAAAGATTGGGAACCAATCCGACCAGCCAGACCACGCTATCGCGATATGTCACATAAGGACCGCCAACTGCTTGTAGAAATGGATCCACACTTTGGTCGCGTGATCTGCCGCTGTGAAAATGTTACTGAGGGAGAGATTTTAGCTGAGATTCATGCACCTATCCCAGCTCTGACCTACGATGCTATCAAGCGGCGTACCTGGTTGGGGACTGGTAGGTGCCAGGGTGGATTCGATATGCCCCGTGTTGTCGCAATTCTTTCAAGAGAACTTGGCATCTCACCTATGGAAATCACTAAACGAGGTCATAATTCTGAATATCTTGTCCGGGAGACTAAAGAGTCGGAGGCCGCTGATGATAATTAAGAAGAAATACGATGTAGTTGTGATTGGTTCAGGCCCTGGCGGTCTGGCTGCTGCCATTGATGCGAAAAAGGGCGGCGCGGATGACGTTCTGGTAATTGAACGAGACGTTGAACTGGGTGGGATCCTTTTACAGTGTATTCACAACGGCTTTGGCTTGCAAACTTTCAAAGAAGATTTGCCTGGCCCGGAATATGCTCAACGATATATCAATGAAGCTAAATCTTTGGGTATTTCTTTCCTGTTGGATACCATGGTCATGGATGTGACTTCCCAGCGGAAGCTCTTTCTTTCCAGCCGTGATTTTGGCTACGTCGAAGTAGATGCCCATGCCATCGTGCTGGCGATGGGCTGCCGGGAGCGCACACGCGCTCAGGTTCGTCTGCCAGGTTATCGCCCTAATGGCGTCTTTACAGCCGGCACTGCCCAGCGCTGGGTAAACGTGGAAGGCTATATGCCCGGCAATAACTTCGTTATTCTTGGTTCCGGTGACATCGGCATGATCATGGCACGCCGCCTGACCTTTGAGGGAGCTCATGTGGAACGGGTGCTTGAAATTCAATCTTACCTTTCCGGCTTGAGCCGAAACTACGTTCAGTGTTTGGATGACTGGGGCATTCCCTTACAACTTCAACATACAGTCAAGAAAATTATTGGCAAGGATCGGGTTGAAGCGATTGAGGCTGTGGCAGTCGATAATAAATGGAATTTCATTCCCGGAAGTGAAGAGATCATCCCTTGCGATACTTTATTGCTCTCAGTCGGTTTGATCCCTGAAAACGAACTTTCCAAGAAGGCTGGTGTACTTCTGGATCCTGTGACCGGGGGTCCATTTGTGGACGAACATTTCCAGACCAATATTCCTGGTATTTTCGCTGCTGGTAATGTTGTGCATGTTTACGACCTGGTCGATTGGGTGTCAATGGCAGGTTCTGAAGCCGGACGAAGTGCCGCAGAATTTGCTTTGGCTGAGAAAGCGCGCACTGCTCGCTACATACCCTTGGTTCCAGGCAAAAATGTGCGCTACATCGTCCCCCACAAATTGGACAAACAAGCGCTTGAACAAGGCGACATCCACCTGCAGATGCGAGTGACCAGACCAATCGAAGAAGATGTTTGGCTGGAAGTTCACGGCGAGAACAACAGAATTGTCCGCCGTTCAGAACGATACGTCCGTCCTGGTGAAATGGTAACGATCGTGCTTAAACCAAATATGCACGCTGAAGTTGAAAAAGCCGGTTCCCTGACGGTGGATATCTACCCAAAATCGGAGGCATAAGATGGAAGAAAAGAGCTTTATTTGCACGGCCTGTCCAATGGGATGCAAATTGATCGTACGCATGGAAGGTGACGAAGTCATCAAAGTGCTTGGGCACCGCTGCAAGCGCGGCGAGACCTACGGTCGCCAAGAAGCCATCGCCCCTCAACGTATGATTGCCAGCACGGTCAGGGTGGTTGGCGGCTTACACCCACTTTTACCGGTCTACACCAAGGGCAGCATCCCCAAGCGGCGCATAAGCGACGTGTTGGCTGCGATTCGCGCGGTGGAAGTGAACGCGCCTGTCAAAGCTACCCAGGTCATCATCCCGAATGTCATCGGCACGGGCGTGGACGTCATCGCCAGCCGGGATATGCCGGAAGTTAGAGACGGTAATTGATTTTTTTGGTTATGGGATTGTCAATCTGATCCTTTCAGGTCATTCTGAGCGAAGCGAAGAATCTATTATTTACCTGGTCATTACGAACCAGATCCTTCACTGCGTTCAGGATGACGATCCCTTTCTCTCTGTTCACTCTAACTCGCCACTCATCCCCCAGGTCATTCTGAGCGAAGCGAAGAATCTGTTATTTACCTAGTCATTACGAACCAGATCCTTCACTGCGTTCAGGATGACGATCCCTTTCTCCCTGTTCACTCTAACTCGCCACTCATCCTCCCAGGTCATTCTGAGCGAAGCGAAGAATCTGTATTTTACCTAATCATTACCAATTAGATCCTTCACTGCGTTCAGGATGACGATCCCTTTCTCCCTGTTCACTCTAACTCGCCACTCATCCTCCCAGGTCATTCTGAGCGAAGCGAAGAATCTGTTATTTACCTAGTCATTACGAACCAGATCCTACACTGCGTTCAGGATGACGATCCCCTTCTCCGTCTCACTCTAACTCGCCACTCATCCTTTCAGGTCATTCTGAGCGAAGCGAAGAATCTATTATTTACCTGGTCATTACGAACCAGATCCTTCACTGCGTTCAGGATGACAACATTCAAGAAAGATGTAACCAAAACCACCCTGTCTCAGGGTGGTTTTTTAATACAAACGTTATGGAAACAGAAACTTACTTCTGGCTGGCAGCCAGCTCCTCAGCCATTCTGATGCCGCCGCTCGTGCCGATGCGGGTAGCGCCGGCTTCAATCATCGCCTGGGCATCTGCCAGGGTGCGGATGCCGCCCGAGGCTTTAACGCCCATTTCCGGACCGACTACGCTGCGCATCAGGCGAATATCTTCAACAGTCGCGCCGCCGGTTGAAAAACCGGTTGAGGTTTTCACAAAATCTGCCCCAGCTTCTTTGGCGAGCAGGCAGGCTGTCACCTTTTCTTCGTCGGTGAGCAGGCAGGTCTCCAAGATGACCTTGACGATTGCGCCCATTTTGTGCGCCACGCGTACAACTTCGCGGATATCATTAGCCACGGCTGCCAGGTTGCGCGACTTCAGCTCGCCGATGTTGATCACCATATCTATTTCAGTCGCTCCATCCTTGATCGATTGTTTGGTGTCAAAAACTTTCGCTTTGGTGGACATCGCACCCAGGGGGAAGCCGATCGTTGCGCCGACCTTGACGTTCGAGCCAGCCAACGCGGCTTTGCAGTAAGCCACCCAATAGCTGTTGACGCAAACCGCGCCAAAGTGATATTCCAGGGCTTGCTCGCACAGGATTGCGACTTGCTCAGCTGTCGCGTCGGGCTTGAGGAGGGTATGGTCAATGATGCTTGCCAGTGGGATGGACTGATCGGTGTTATTTGAGTCCATGCAGGCATCCACCTTTTTAACGCGGCCTTTTTTGTCGAAGAAGGTAGTCATGGATTGCCCGTGGGATGTAAGAGTTTTTTGAAAAGCGTAAATGGATTGGAAATCTTTGGTGTTCATAAAGCACTCCTTGGATTTTTCCGGTTCCCCTTCACCGGTTTGATTAATTTTACCTCTTAAGCAGTCTGTGTGTCGATGACTGCTTGTAAATATAGTCTTGAAGGTCAAGCTGAATAACTGAATTGATGGTAAATCTCAGGCGTAGGGTGGGTTGGCGTCACGAGGCGTATGCAGGAACACACCGGGTTATAGCCTACCCACCGCACCACAAGCAAATAGACTCATCAATTTTGTTCGAAAGGAGGATTGCTGTTTTTGGTGGGTTGGCTAATTTGATATCAAGATAGGTCGAGATACTGTGACGCCAACCCACCCTACGAGGGTTCCCTTTGCAGATCCTGCCGATGAAGACCGTTTACCTGCAGGGCGGAATGCGCTTCGTTTGCGCACTCCGTCAAGAAAATTGTCTTGCCCTACAACTGCGTCTGGTTCAATTATTCAATTTCGGAGTCTTTGTAGGTCAGGTTGCGGGGTTCAACCTGACATCGAAAGCCTAGCTCTGATAAAGGTTTTCTTACCAACATTTGTGACGTCAGGTTCAACTTAAGAACCTGACCTACAAAAAAAAACAAACCGTCACAACCATGTCTGTGTCTACGCTATAATTTACATCAGAGAGAAAACCATGCAACTAAAAGCCACCGCCATCGCCCATCCAAATATCGCCTTTATCAAATACTGGGGCAACCGCGACGACGCTTTGCGCCTGCCGCTCAATGGCTCGATCTCGATGAACCTGGGCGGGCTGGAAAGCCGCACGACCGTCCAATTCGATGAAGCACTTCAGCAAGACACTTTCGAACTGAATGGCAAAGCACAAGCGGGTGTGGGATTGCAGCGTGTAAGCGCTTTTCTTGATCGTGTTCGGCAGCTGGCTGGCTCGAAGTATTTTGCCTGCGTCTCATCCTCCAACAACTTCCCCACTGGTGCCGGCATCGCCTCATCAGCCTCCGCTTTTGCCGCCCTGGCATTGGCAGCGAGCAAAGCGGCTGGGCTAAACCTGGACCAACAAGACCTTTCGCGTCTTGCCCGGTTGGGTTCCGGCTCGGCCTGCCGTTCCATCCCGGATGGATTCGTGGAATGGCTGCCTGGCGACGATGATGCCAGTTCCTATGCCATCAGCATCGCCCCCAGGAATCATTGGGACTTGGTGGACGTGGTCGCCGTGGTCAGCCAGGGGCACAAGCCAATCGGTTCAAGCGCCGGGCACAAACTGGCGCACACCTCTCCGCTCAACGCGCAGCGCGTGCTGGATGCCCCAGAACGCCTCAACGACTGCCGTGAGGCACTGCTGGGGCGCGACTTTATGCTCTTTGCCGACGTGGTCGAGTTGGATTCAAACTACATGCATGCCGTCATGCGCACCAGCAATCCGCCGCTGGTCTACTGGGAGCCAGCCACCGAAGTGCTGCTCTGGCAGGTTTGGCAGTGGCGAAAGCAGGGTCACGCCGTCTGCGCCACGGTGGATGCCGGACCAAACGTGCATGTGCTTGCCCTGAAGAGCGAATTGGAATGGCTCCAAAAGGCTTTATTGGAGCTGCCGGGGGTAAAAAATGTACTGGTCGGAGAGCCGGCTGATGGCGCGCGACTGATTGACTGATCCCTAAAAGGGTCTCATTCTATCAAGGGAATTCTTGGCGAGCTCATCAAGCGTATCTGATATCTTTTCAATTGTTTTTGTCAGATCGGTCAGGCTTCGCGTGTGGGTCTCCAGGATCCCATTGAAAACATTGAGATCAAGAATATATTCCGCCTCGCGTAGGTCGGATTTGACTCCACCTAAGTAGGTAACTTTCACGTGGTACTGCTTTGGTAAAGTTTCTGAGTTAAGAACGTTTTTGATCACATCCACGGAAGCACGGATCTCATAGTCGGGGGGCAAAGTCGGGATCACCTGGTGAATGAAAGCCAGTTTCTCTATGTCATAATTCTTTAGGGATGTTTGCAGGGGTGGGTCAAAAGCGATCTCAACGTTTCGTGCGGCTGTGCGGCCAGTGTTCTTGATGACCAGGTCAAAAATTGGTGAATCCGTCTGATTATCAAAGTACACGACCACATAAGGCGCAATCTGCTGATCGCGATCCTCCACCATCTCCGCGACGCTGCGATCCATTGCCTGGGCGGATTTCCACGTGCCCTGCGCGACTTCAGCAGTTTTGATCACATACACCACCAAAGCGATCAGGCTGAGTAATTGGATCACAAACATTATGACATCAAGTGTGCTAGCTTTCATCGGATCCCTCCTGTGGGAATGTCAGGCAAATTTTGCTCCGCGTGGTTTTTTGGGCTTTGGCTCGGGCACGTTATCGTAGAGCGCGCGAAAAAGCAGCGCCATTTTGTCGTTATCTTCCAGATCTTCGATTATGTAATACGGTTTTGAGCCCGAGTATGCCTCGCCGGTGGGTGCATCCTCACCGAGCACGCGCGTGCTGCCTGGCAGGATTTTGAGGAACACCTGGTCGTCGCACACAAAGCCCATCACGCGGTTGAACATGTAGAGACCATAATCGCCGAACATCTTGCGCGCGCTGATGCCTTCAATGTGCCCCAGGCACTCAAGCACATAGTCGATATACTCTTTGGAGGTTGCCATCTCAGATCACTTTTCTCGGCTCGATTTTTTCATTCCCTGGTTGACCGCCCAGGTGACCAGGAGTGGAAAAACAATGGCGGTCAGGAAGATCCATACCACGTAAGTGGTTTCAGTCTTCTCAAGGAATGCCAGCACATTCAGGCTGATCAATGCCAGCAAAATGACCACCAGGTACACTACCGTCATTATGTCTAACAGTGTTTTTTTGTTTTGGTTGGAGACATCTTTAGGTAATTGAAGTGATGGTTTGGAGGCTGAAGCAAGCTGTTTTTCCTTCATTACTGAGGAGTATGCCAGCCAGGTAAAAACCGCCCAGTTGATGAAGATCACTGCCGCGATCAGATACATGGTCCTGGCGGAGGCGTCAAAAGTGGGATGGATCAGCACCTGAAGCGCCAGGGAAAGCCCCAAGACCACATTAACCAGAAAAAGGAAGAATTTATTCAAGTCCCAAACTCCTTGGTGGAATTTTCAGTTGCGCCATACTCAAGTATTTTACATGAAATCGAGGTGAAGTGAGTGCGGCTTGCCTGAGAATAAACAAAAAGCGGGAAGCAATCGCTTCCCGCAAAAACCCAACCAGGTAGAGTCTAACTCATGGTGAGAGCCATGACGGCTTTTTGCAAGGGCAGCTTGATACCATCTTTTCAACAGTTGACCCAGGGCAAAATGGAAGCTTGGTCGCACACATAAGTGAATTGGTGTGCCGCATCTGTGATCTATGTCAGCGATAACGAAGGTTCACCTTTGATAGATTCGACCAGATGCCAGGCCTTATCGATATTTGCTTCATCACCGATCAAAACTAAACTAACACATCCTTGTCCGTCAGCAACGCCGCCAACAGCTACTGGAAGAGCTCTGCAATCAGTTAATATGCGAAACGCGTCGACTTCAGTGAAGACAATTCCTGGTAAAGGTAACAATCCACAAGCTTCTCCATGAGTGCGATTAGCTGGAAATTTTGTGATACCCATTTCAGGAATTACTTCCTCAAGATCAAATGGAATGGATTTATTGATGGTCATGGGGACTATTAAAGTTATTCCCCGTGATAATATGTAGGGGAGATACTTACCGTATTCGCCCCCATTGGAAAGTCCCACGAGTGTAGCGGCTCTATTATTTTTGTCGAGGATATTGCCGCTTTTTATGATGATGTCCTTCGAATCCATTTTTTTAATGTACTTGCTGAGGTTTTCTTTTGGCCAATCAAGCCAGGTTTCCTCGCCGTTAATTAGAACCAATTGATCTTTTGTCTCGCTTTCAGGTAACGCTGATAAACCTTCACGATTGAGGTAACCACAAACGTAAGGAACCATTTGAGGCATTTTTCTTGTCAATACTTCTTCAGCTACATATCTTGCTGAACTACAAACACAAAAACCGATGATACCAGTTTCTTTTGCTTTCTTTACAATAGGGAGATGCGCAATACCTTTAGCAATCAGTCTTTTGGATTCCTCGTTAGTCAGAGTTATCAAAGCTCTAGTTTGATTCATTGGTCTAATCCTGATTGTAAGGTTCGGAAAAGATTGCTGGTAAATTCACTATTTCTTTCATATCAAGGCGCGAATAAGCTCTTTGTTTACTCGTTTGAATACCGCAGCTGAAAAGTCCTTCCAGCAGTTTTACAGCAGCAGGGACTCCATCGACCACAGGAACACCCAGTTCACTGCTTAAACGTTTATCCAATCCCGCCATTCCCGCGCAACCCAGGCTGATCACTTCGGCTCCGTCCTGCTCGATGGCTTTCCTTGATTCTCTCAGCATGAGATTTTCAACGTCATTTTTGTTTTGACCTTCCAGCGCCAATACGGCAGTCCCGGTAGATCGGATGGATGCACAACGACTTTCCAATCCGTAAAGTCTGACCCCTTCTTCGAACATCGAAATTGCCCGTTCCTCAGAGGTAATGATGCTGAATTTTTGACCAACCAGGCATGCCAGGTACAAAGACGCCTCCATGATGCCGATGACAGGTTGACGCAACATTTCTCGCGCGGCGTTTATCACTGGATGGTGCCCGTAACAAGCAATCACAAAACCATCATACTCATTTCGGTTGGAAATCATTAATTCCAGGCAAGGACCAGAACTGAGAAGCTCATCATAAACACTTTCAATGGAGCGTGGACCCGCGGAAGGATTGATGCAAACCACTTCTGTGCTGGATGATTTCACAGCATCTGCTGCTAACTGGATGGATTTTGTGAAACTTTCCGAGGTATTGGGATTTATTATCAGCAATCTCATGCTTACCACCTTCCTTGTTACTTTTAATCAGGAATTTTATTTTCAGTCGTTCACAGGTGTCCCTAATATCAGTTTGTCAATTTGATGATATTGGAATACACCTCAGCGCTAAGTAATAATTCTTCAATCTCAAGGTATTCGTTTGGTTTGTGTGCCAGATCCAGGCTGCCAGGTCCATAAATGAGTGATGGGATTTTTAACGCGCCCGCGCTGATGTTCACATTCGTACAACCTCTGAAAATAATCGGCGAGAAGGTGATCCCAGCTTCTTTTATGGCTTTTTCAACGAGTAATCTAAAGGTATTATCTGGCGGCGTAGACCACGCCTCAAGAAAATCGTCATAAACCAGAGGTTGTCCTGTGTAGGAATTCAGGCATATTTGACCTGTCTTGAGTTCAACTTTTTCCTTACCTGGAAAAGTGCTCAGAGCGCTATGGAACCGGCCAAGGAAACTCTCACGCGTTTCTCCCGGGAGAAGTCTGCATTCCCACAGCAACCAGCAATAATCTGGAACGCTGCCGTTGCCGGGGGACGGCCTTGATTTCATTTCCACAAGTTCTATCACTTCGTGTCCGAAGAATGAATCCTCACGTCTGGGCATCGAGCGGATATGTTGACTTGCATCTATCGCGCGATATATCGCGTTGTCACCCAGGTGCGGCTGAGAACTATGGGCTACTTGTCCATGAACTGTCATCTCAACCGTAGTTCTCCCCACTCCCGCGACTGCCAGTCGATTGGTCCCTGTCGGCTCACAGGTGATGACCGCGTCGACATCACGACCCTCCAGTGCCTTGCCAAGCCCTTTGCCGATCATCAATTCTTCGGCGATAGTGGCAGTGATGATGATTGTTCCAGTGATTTTTGAGCGATCCATGAAGCCAGCTGCACAAAGCGCGGCTGCCAGACCCCCTTTCATATCAGTCGACCCCCGCCCCCAGATCTTGCCGTCAAAAATTTCAGCCCCATAGGGTTCGCGTTCCCAGAGTTCGGGCATCCGGACCGGGACCACATCCATGTGCCCATCAAAAACGATGGTGGGGCCTGGATTGTTCCCATGGATAGTGCCAATAATATTTCCCACGGGGTCCACTTCAACTTCATCAAAACCAAGGCGGGTCATCTGACGCTTTACAAGATCGGCCGTGCTTGCCTCCTCACCCGAAAAACCCGGGCATCGAACCATTTCCTGGGTGAAACGGATCAATTCTTCTTGTTGAGAATTCGTCAAAGGCACTTCAAGTTCTCCCTGAAAGTTTCCAAATTAAACACGCGCCAACGGATTAACCGTAACGGAGTCTTTCCGCTACATTGTTCCTTACACATCTTTGGGATCGTATGGAGCACCCCATGTTTTGGGTGGCCGTGTGTGACCCACAACTCCAGCAAGGGCGATTACAGTGATCAAGTACGGAAGCATCTGCAGGAATTGATACGGAATTACAGAACCTGCCGTTTGCATCCGCAATTGTGCTGCATCGGCGGCACCAAAGACCAGGCAAATCAGTGCGGTTCGGATTGGATCCCACCCACCAACAACTACTGCGGCAAGCACCACAAAGCCTCTTCCAGCCGTCATGCCTCCGGAAGCGAAGTAACCAACTTCCCCAAGGGTTAGTACACATCCTCCTAGTGCCGCAAAGATACCGCTAAGAATCACGGCCTGATACTTTAGTTTTATTACGGGTAAACCAGCCGTAGCTGCTGATTGCGGATTTTCACCGACAGCCCGGACGTTCAACCCCCAATCTGTGCGGTAAAGGACATAGGCAGCCAGGAAGGGTAGAATCAACGCGATCCAGGTGCTGACCGGTTGGCGGAATAATATGGGACCAAGGATCGGGATATTATGAAACACTTCCGGAAATAGAATTGGAAATCTTGCAACTCTTTCGTGGCGTGATTCTGAGAGCAACGCAAACAAAAGGTTGCTTCCCCCTAACGCCGCGAGATTGAGCATCAGCCCAGTCACCACCTGGTTGGTCCTTCGGGATACAGTGAGATAAGCAACAGCTAAACCGAACAACGCTCCCAAGAATATCGAGAAAAGTGCTGCAAGGAGCACATTTTCAGTCAGGAAGCTGACAGCGACACCAGCAAGGGCACCAAAAAGCATGATACCTTCAATGCCCATATTAATAACGCCTGATCTTTCAGCGTATACCTCACCGATAGATACGATGATTAGAGGAGCACCCCATCGAAGTGTGGCTTGTAACCAATCAACAATGATATCAATTGTCATTTTCCTGTACCTCCTCAGTACCCTTTGCTTTGGCTTCAAGCCTTCGTAATCTCATTCTTTCTCCATGCCCAACCGCAATCACGAAGATCACACACAGGGCTTCAATAATGGTAGTCATTGGTGCACCAACGCCTGTTTGGATCGACATGGTTGCGCCACCGGCTTTCAAAGCTGCAAAGAAAAGCGCGCTGGCAATGACAGCTAACGGATTGCCACCTGAGAGCAGTGCGACAGCAACACTTTCATAACCGACGCCTGCCACAAAATCCATGTAAACGCGCATCTTCAACCCTAATATTTCGATTGCCCCTGCGAGCCCCCCCAAGACAGCGCCTATCAAGAGCACAAGAAGAATTTGTTTTTTTACTTTAACACCCGCGTATCTTGAACCGATCGGATTCACTCCCAGCATACGCGTGCGAAAGCCAAAAGGTGTGAAACGTAAAACCAGGTAAAAGATGACGCAGGCAGCGATTCCAATGATGAAGCCGGGATGCAAACTGGTACCTTTCATCAAAATCGGCAATTTTGCGGTCGGAGCGATCAACAACGACATCGGGAAAAAGCTGCCAGGTTCAGCCATAAACTGCGGTTCGTGGACCAGCCAGCTTGTGAGGAAGATGGCAACATAATTCATCATAATCGTTGCCACAACTTCATTCACGCCTCTGTATGCTCTCATGTAAGCCGGCGCAAACCCCCAAACCGCCGCAAAAACCATTGCCGCGAGCATGGCAAGGATGATATGAACAATTGGGGCAACCGGCAAAGCCATGATCCCGATTATTCCAGCTCCAATCGCGCCAGCATACATGTAGCCTTCAATACCGATGTTCCAGACACCCGATTTAATACCTATCGCGACACCGACACCACCCAACAGAAGTGGTGAAGCTCGGACTAAAACGTTGGCGATGGCTTGCGGGCTGCCGATAGCTCCCTCCAACATAGCCCGGTAAGCATGTAGCGGGTTAACCCCGGACAGAGCGATCAAGCCTGCGCCTGCCAACAACCCCAGGAACACACCGATAAGAGGTCTCGCACCTGAAAGCGCCAATTCTCCGATGAATGGGATGGAAATAAACTTATTTGTTTTTGTTTCCTTCTTCATGCAGCCACCTCTTCAACTTTACCCAGCATCATTTGACCTATCACTGAGACATCCGCATCATCACCATCTACTTCGCCCATAATTTCTCCCCGGAACATAACAATGATGCGATCACTGATTGACATCACTTCTTGAAGTTCTGTAGAGATAAACAGAACTGCCGCGCCTCTATTTCGTTCTGCCAACAAAAAATCATGCACGCTTTCAACAGCACCCAGGTCAAGCCCTCTCGTCGCCTGGGAGGCGATCACAAGCGCGGGCTTTTCAGAAAGCTCCCGGGCTACAACGACTTTCTGCTGATTTCCTCCAGATAAGTTTGAGGCGTCGACCTCTTCGGTGGGAGTCTTTATGTTGTATTCCTTGATTAAGTTCTTTGCGTGTTGCCTGATGGTGTCATACTGAAGCACCCCGTGACGATTGTAAGGAGGTTTTTTGTAATCCTTAACAACAAGATTTTCTGCGACGGTAAGACCTAAAAACAACCCTACTTTTTGTCTGTCAGCTGGAATGTATCCCACAAAGGATGGGTCAGACATAACCTCATTTACAAGGTGATCCTTTACATGGATCGTTCCTGCTGTGCGACTCCTCAACCCAACAACACACTCAGCAAGTTCAAGCTGACCGTTGCCATCAACTCCTGCCACTCCCACAATCTCACCGGCGTGAACCGTAAGATTGATGTTTTTTAGGGCTGGCAAGTTGCGATCGTTGTTGGCTTCAACATTCTTCATAACCAACACAGGCTCAATTGTGGGATTTTCGGGTCTTTGCTTACGTTCCATACTCACAGGTCGCCCGACCATCATTCGAGCCAGTTCGGAATAGCTCGCTTCTTTTGTGAGAACAGTTCCAACAACGTGCCCATCTCGAATAACGGTAATTCGATCAGTAATTTCCAGTACCTCGCCGAATTTGTGACTAATAAAAATAATCGACCGCCCCTCACCGGTTAATTTTCTGATAGCTTTAAAGAGTTGTTCACTCTCAGCAGGAGTTAGCACAGCCGTTGGTTCGTCCAGCACCAGCAACTTCGCGTCCCGGTACAATGCCTTTAAAATTTCAAGCCATTGTTGCTGACCTACAGAAAGTCTCCACGTTTCCACGGAGGGATCAACATATAGTTCGTATTCTTCACAAAGACTCAAAAAGCGTTTTCTGGCAGTGGATAAATCCAAATGGAGAGAACTTTTGGATGGTATTCCAAGGATTACGTTTTCAAGGGCTGTCAGTGTATCAACCAATTTGAAATGCTGGTGGACCATTCCTATGCCCAGCTTGATCGCCTTGGCTGGCGATTCGATCTCGACGGGTTGATTATTTATCAGTATTTTTCCACTATCTGGCTGATGAAGTCCATAAAGAATGTTCATCAAGGTTGTTTTACCTGCCCCATTTTCCCCGAGTAAGCCTAGCACTTCACCCTTACGACAATCCAGGCAAATTTGATCATTCGCGAGTACTCCGGGAAACTGTTTGGTAATACTTTCCATGCACAAGGTTACTTCTTCATTTTGTGTCATAAAACCTCTTCTTCATCGACTTCATCCATGGTCCGCCTTACGGTTTAAATTTTTCGGGTACCAATGGTTCCATTAAACTTCCGCAAAGGACTAAAACTGGTTTCTTATTATAAAAGACCGGCGCTGTAACTTCGAAGGTTTCTTTGCCACAGCGCCGGTTGTAAAACAGTTTACAAAATCAACAGATTGATCAAAAATTTAGGTTCAGTTTGTAAACAGATCATTTTTCTAAATCTTTGATCGCAACGATTCCTGTTTAGGGAACTACGTCGATGTTACCTGCTTTGAGGTCAGCGATAGCTTTTTCAACAGCAGCCTTACCCTCGGCTGAGAGAAGTTCGTTTGTCACAGCTGAAATACCATTGTCGGCCATTCCCAAAATGTGGGACCCGCCGTCCACCAGCATTCCTGCGGCTTCCTGATAACCAAGCTCGTTCCAGTTGAAAACCACACTGCCAACGGTTACCTCTGGCGCAATCGGGTACACATCAATAACGCCGCCCACAACCCAAACATTCTGAGAGTCTTGTGCCGCGGTCAGGACGCCAACAAATGCGGCATCGAGGCAGGGGAACAACACGTCCACACCATCAGCAATCAAAGCAAGAGACGCTTCTCTCGCCTTGTTGACATCTGACCATGAACCAGTCGTTACAGCATTGACTTCCACTTCCTTACCACAACTTGCGGCGCCTTTCCTGAAGCTTGCTTCCATTTGCCTGTGGGGGTCGTACCATTCGCCAGTTACCATGGCAACTTTGTTCGTTTGTGTTGTATGGCATGCCATTACGCCTGCCAGGTAACCCGCATGACTGTAGCTAACTGTTGCCGCGGTCAAGTTCGGGACACCGCCAGTGTCGGTAGCAACACTGAAGATGAATTTCTGCTCCGGATATTCTTTGGCAACCGTCTGCAGCGCTTCGCCGAATTGTCCGCCCTGGCCGATGATGATGTCGTAACCTTGCTGGGCAAATTGGCGGATGATCTCAACCTGTTCGTCCTGCTTTACTTCTTCTCGATAGGCCGTTTCGAGATCAAACTCAGCGGCTGCTCGCATCATGCCTTCATAGGTGTATTGGTTGAAGGCTTCGTCGGTTTTCAGGCCGGGCAAAACCATTGCCACTCTTACTTTTTCCTCTTCAGCAGCGGGGGCAGTGGTGGGTTCGGTGGTTTGTTGGCAGGCTCCAAGAACCAGCGCGACAACAATCAACAAACCAAAAACAACTTGTAACTTCTTCATGACTATTCTCCTTTTGACTTGGTTTTTTCTGTTTTAAAGAACATTATTTTTTCAAAGAACTGTGTGGTCTATTCTGTACTAGCTAGCTCCTTTCCAAGAAGGTCAGCGAATTACCCCTGCTTGGTTCTTAATATTGTTAAGGACTGATTGTCTCGGGGTTGACTTTTGTCTGCCTCGGACTCTAATTCTTTTGGTTCCAGATGTTAAGGTTCAACCAAGAAGTGTTTTATCCAGCTTGCGGAACACTCTGCGTCCGTGGGCTTGGGAACCAACGAGCTCAAAATCCTGGATCACAAGTTCTCCTCTACACAAGACGGTCTTCGGCTTTCCTGTTACGCTTCTTCCCGCAAAAGGACAAAAATCAGTGTTCATGTGGAGTGTCTCTGCTGACATGGTCCATTCGATATTTGGATCAAAAAGAACGATATCGGCATCAGCACCCGGAGCAATGGAACCTTTATCGGGATGTAGTCCAAAAATGCGGGCTGGATTCGTCGCGGTCAACTGGACAAGCCGTTGCAAAGAGATGCGATTCTTTAATACGCCTTCTGTGTACAACATCGTCAAACGAGGTTCAACGCCAGGCATTCCATTCGGAACTTTGTCGAATCTGCCTTCCGCCAATCTGGTGCGAAGATCACTCGGCAAACCAGCATCATCTGAAGACACCACCGCGATGGGACCAATTCGTGCAGCGGTCCAAAGAGCATCCATATCTTTCTCGGTTCGTAGAGGTGGGCTGCAAATGAACAGATGACCCATTTCAGAATTCAGAAGTTCTTCGGTCAAAATCAGGTAGTGCGTGCAGGTTTCACAATGGATCGGCAGGTTTTGAGATTGTGCGTCCTGAATAATTTGAACACTCTCTGCCGTGGAAGCATGGACGATGTAAACCGGCGCGGGTTCAACCTTCATAAGGTCCACAACCCTTTGGATGGCAACATTTTCAGCCAGGGCTGGTCTGCTGCGTGCGTGATAAATCCAACTGTTGTGACCTTGAGACAGCTCTTGTTTTGTGCGGTATTCAGCGATGGCATCGTTCTCACAATGAATCATCAACATGCCCCCGCCATCTGCTGTCGCCTTTAAAACTTTCAGCATGCCATCATCGTCCATCAGTCGCCCGGAATGCCGGTAAGTTGTAAAACACTTGTAAGTTGGGATGCCTTCTTTCACCAGTTCAGGTAGTTCTGATAAGGTTTGTTCGCTTGCATCATAAATCAAACCATGCAAGCTCCAATCCACATAAGCTTTGCCAAACGCCTTGTTTTCGTTGTAAGCCAGGTTGCTTATAAGCGATTCACCTTTTGCCTGGTTTGAAAAACTGATGACAGTTGTTATTCCGCCAAATGCTGCGGCTTTTGTTCCAGTATGAAAGTCGTGATCTGTCGTCCCTCCCATGAAAGGGGCATCAAAGTGGACATGTGGATCGATTAGACCAGGAAAAACATAGAGACCAGTGGCATCGATGACTTCATCAAATTGATCAGAAAGACATTCACCCTGTGAGCATAAGGCAACAATCTTTTCGTCATGAATGACGATGTCTTGCTCACTCATACTGCTCTCGTTGACTACTATCCCCCCGTGAATTAGGATTTTTTTCTTGCTCATGTTCCGTTTACCTTTCAGCCAATTTCGACTATCTAAGAAAAAGTTTGAGGCTTCCGATCATTGTTGGCATAGAAATCAACTACTATGATGTTGCTAGTGGTTGTCTGTATCTGATTTACTCTTCAATAATACTGACCTTTTCTGGAGTATTTTTACTCTCCACACTTTTTACTACATATTGCGGAATATGTGTAGCTTTTGCTGCGTAATTTGCTAATAATGACTACCAATATTCTATCATTATTTGCTGCCAAACAGATAGATAGTAACTCAATTTGCTTGCTGGTGTAACGGTTCTGTGGAAAGACGAGTTGCTCCAAAATTTCCTGCCTTAGTAGCAGTGCATGGACTTTGGTGTGAGAGCCTGGTATTAAAAAAGAGAACACAAAGGTAATTGTGTTCTCTTTCTATGGTCCTAATTTACTACATGGTCAGAGCCATGACGGCTTTTTGGGCGTGCAGGCGGTTCTCAGCTTCATCGTAAACAACGGAATTGGGTCCATCGATGACCTCATCGGTGACTTCGATGTTGCGGTCAGCCGGCAGGGGGTGCATGTAGATGGCATCGCTCTTGGCGAGTTCCAAACGGCGCTGATCCATGATCCAATCGGTGTAAGAATCCTGGAGTTTCTTTCCCTCCACAGCGTCAGCCGTGGTCATCAGAGGTCCCCAGCTTTTGGCATAGATAATGTCGGCATCTTTCATGCCTTCGTCCATGTCGTGTACGATCTCAAAGGAGGTGCCCCATTTTTTGGCTTCATCGGCTGCCTGCTGCTCGATCTCGGGCATCAGCATGAATTCCTTGGGATAAGCGAGGGTCACATCCATGCCAAAGCGCGGCATTTGGATGATGAGCGATTGCGGCACGGAGATCGGTTTGAGGTAAGAGGCGGCATAAGCCCAGGAGACGACGATCTTCTTTCGCTTCAGGTCGCGACCTTTCTTTTCCATGATGGTCATCAGGTCGGCCAGGCATTGGAAGGGGTGGTAAACGTCGCATTGCATGTTCAGGATCGGCACGCGGCAGTTCCTGGCAACTTCATTCAGGTACGCGTTGCCAATGCCCCAGTCGCAGTGGCGGATGGCGATGCCGTCAAAATAGCGGCCATAGATCTCGCCGATTTCCTTGGCGGTGTCACCATGGGAAATCTGGGTGGTTTTGCTCTCGATGAAAGCGCCGTGCCCGCCAAGCTGAGCCATACCAGCTTCGAAGGAGCCGCGGGTGCGGGTGCTGCTGAAGAAGAACAGCATCGCCAGAACTTTATCGCGCAGGTAGGGATGGGGTTCGTTGAGGGCGCGTTTGCGCTTGAGATCCCAGGCGACGTCCAGTACGGTTTCGACTTCTTCTTTTGAGAAGTCCAGATCGCCAATCAGATCACGACCATGTAAAAAGGTTTGCATTTTTTCTCTCCTTTAGGGTTTTTCTTGATTATACCCAGTAAGACATACTTTGACCACAAGAAATTGATTGTTGACAGTTTTTTGTTTGGCCTGAAAGATTAGCTTCCCCGTCTCTCACACATATCACGAGGAGAAAGCCAAACTCTAAAACAAAATCGTGCCAAACTTTAAAATGGATGAATGATATAGACACTGGAACGCGCAGGTCAGGTTGCGATCCTGCTTGCGTCTTTGTGCGTGGTTCAACCTGACATAACGAACCTTGGCCTGCATCAGTCCTTTGATTTTGTGTCTATTGGCGCAATTTAATACAGCAAAAACCTGGTTTTTTCCTCTTATTCCAAGCAAGCTTTCGCGTAGGTCAGGTTGCGATTTTCAACCTGACATAACAAACCTCAGCCTGCATCAGTCCTTAGATTTTGCGTCTATTGTTGTAATTCAATACAGCAAAATTCTGGATTCTTAATCATAACCATTGTTGGCACGCGCCCATTATGTCAGGTTCAACCCCGCAAAAAAAACACGGGGCAGGCTGCGGAACCTGACCTACACAAACATCTCTTCTTATAAGAGAACATGAAAAGATCTTAGGTTTTCAACGCCATTCTCCACGAGGTTCTTTAGAACTGAGGGGGCTTGCTCCCTCCGCCAATCCCTGATCGTGCCGGTGCCCTCACTGAGCACGGCCTTTGACCGAAGGTCTCCAGAAAACAAAAGCCGGGTTGAATTAACAACCCGGCCAACATTCAGAACTACTAAAGAATGTTTACTTTATCAAGCTCGCCACGAGGGCATAGAACTCCGCGGCCTTGACGACATCATTCAATATCACGCTATCGTTGACCGTATGCGCGGTCACTTCGTCGCCAGGACCAAAGCCAATTGAGGGGATACCCGCTTTGCCAGCCCAATAGATGCCGTTGGTGCTGAAAGCCCATTTGCCAGACGGCGCGTCCTCCAGCCCAATCAGTCGGCGGGATTCGAGCCCAGCCTGCACCAGCGTGTGCTCTTCAGGGATCGCCCAGGCGGGGAAGTATTTATCCACCGGGAATACGAAACCAGTATAAGAAGGCACGTCATAGAACAGGGCTTCCACCTTAACGCGATCCTTGCTCTCTTCCGGGATCAGGGCTTCCACCTGCGCGATCGCCGCTTCCCGGGTCTCTCCAAATGTCATGCGACGGTCGATATAAATGACAGCCTCATCCGGTACCGCATTGATACTGGGGGTTTTCACAACCATGTCTGAGACCGTGATTTTGCCGTGTCCAAGGAACGGATCATCACCCAGCTCAGGCTCCAGGTCGCGGATGCCAGCGATGACCGGTAGCAACAGGTAGATGGCATTGACGCCCACGTGATTGCTGGCGGCATGCGCCGAAACGCCCTTGGCAGTCACTTTTAACTCAATGCGTCCTTTGTGACCGCGGTAAACGTTCATCTTTGTGGGCTCGCCAATAACCACGAAGTCCGGTCTGATCTTTGGGTCGACTTCCACGAAGGTGTTGGGGGCAATGCCATCGCACCACTCTTCCATGTTGCCAAAGTACCAGGCGGTCCAGCCTTCGAGCAAGCCCAAATCGCGGGCGGCAGCTAATCCATAGACCATACCAGGGGTCGAGTTCTTCTCATCACAGGCACCGCGGGCATAGAGCACGCCATCTTCAACCTTGCCTTCAAAGGGATCCCATTTCCACTCATGCGGGTCGCCGATGCCGACAGTGTCGATGTGAGAGTCAAACACGATCACTTTTTCGCCATTCCCAATGCGCCCCATGATATTGCCCATTTTGTCGAAACGAACTTCGTCAAAATGCAGCGCATTCATTTCCTTCGCGATGCGTTTGCCAACGGCTTCAATATCGGAGTCCATGCTGGGGATCGCGCAAATCTCGCGCATAAAGCGGATGATCTGATCGCGTTGGGATTGTATTTTTTCCTGCAATTTTTGAATTACTTCGGGTGAGGTCATTTTTCTCCTTTATTAATATTCATTTTTTCGGGTTAAAAAACTGCACGAATACGGTATATAATGTTTACAAACGGCATCATGCAGTTATAGAATTGAGGTCTCGTGGATATCTTATCATCAAAGCCCATTGGGGGCAACTTGTTTCGCAAGCCGGATTTGAACTGGGGAATTCTTGGGACAGCCAGGATCGCGCAAACAGCTATTATTCCAGCCCTGCTCAGCATGAAACACACCCCGGTTATCGCAGTTGCCAGCCGCGATCTGACGCGCGCGCAGGAATTTGCCGCGCCTTTTGAGATTCCTCGCGCGTATGGCAGTTACGAAGAGCTGCTTTCCGACAGTAAGGTCCAGGCGGTTTACATTCCACTGCCCAACAGCCAGCACGCTCCCTGGGCAATCAAGGCGATGCAAGCCGGCAAGCATGTTTTGGTGGAAAAACCTTTTGCCCTCACAGCTGATGAAGCCCAGCTAATGATAAGCACCGCACTCGAGCATTCCGTTGTGCTGATGGAAGGCTTTATGTATCGCTACAGCGAGCGCTTTGAGAAGATCCATGAGCTTGTCCGCTCCGGAGCCATCGGGAAAATTCGACTTATTCAATCAAGTTTCACATTTACGCTCAGTAACCCGGATGATATCCGGCTTGCAACCGATCTGGGTGGCGGCGCGTTATACGATTTGGGTTGTTATAACGTCAATTTTCAACGTCAGCTGGTTGGGCGTGAACCAACCAGTGTTCAAGCGCTCTGCCAGATGAGTAAGTCGGGGGTGGACCTGCAGACTGTCGCTACGCTCGACTTTGGCGACCAGGTTTTTGGGCAGTTCATGGTTTCGTTCAACGCTGACGGCTCTCAATTCCTGCGCGTGGTCGGCTCAGCAGGTTCGATCCACATCGAAAAACCCTTCCTCCCGGTCGGAGAAGGCACCAGCGCTTTGTTGAATGTGGCTGGGAAGGAAAGCAAGCGCATCAATTTCCGCGCGGAGAACGACTACAAACGCATGCTGGATCATTTTTACAATGTAGCAGTCAGCAAGGATGTCCCGCGATTCCCACTATCCGACGCCATCAACAACATGGTTGTCATCGACGCCTTATTCCAGTCCGCTGTGGATAATGGCAACCTGGTCTACCTAAAGAATTAACAAAGAAAGAATTCAATAATGGAAAAAACAGAAACTACTGAAGAATTGAAACCAAGATCTGACCATTTAGGAATAGGAAAATGGCTACTCCCATTTATTTTGATTGTTGCCATCATCCTCTTGCTATATTTAATTCGAACGAATCCGGTCAATGAACCTTCTGTTCAAATTCCTTATGAATTTACCTTGGAAAAAGTCGTGGGCTTTGTAATACTAATCTGCGAAGGGGCAGCGACTTTGATCGTAGGTGTCTCTGCACTTCAAGTGACGTACAATTTTCTGAGGGGCTTGGTTGATTTGAATTATTCCAGAAAGCTGCGGTCTTCTGAAAGGTTAAGATTGCGCTTGGGTCATCGCTTAAGTTTGGCTTTGGAATTTGTGGTTGCTTCGGATATTTTGCGTCTGACAATTTCACCTTCTTCTTCGGATTTGATGTTCCTGATCATCATCATACTTTTGCGTTTCCTGATGAACTTTTTCCTGGAAGATGAGTTTGAAACCATTAAAGCGACAGGAAAATATCCTGATCTTGACTCTTGCGATTCTGATGACGGTTTGTAAGGCTTGCAACAACACTTAGTTAAAATATTTTTGGCACTGATACCACCTAAACAGTGCAAAGATTAACCTAAAAAAGATACAAAAAAACGGATGCGGCAACCGCATCCGTTTTTGATTCAAACTTCAGGATTAGGGTGTGGGGGATGGGGTCATCGTGCGCGTGGCAGTCGCTGAGGGTATGGGTGTGGCAATGTTGACCGGCACCTTGAGCAGTTCACCGATGAAGAGCGGCGTCGTCTCACTAAGCAGATTAGTATTCCCAATGGATGAGCGGTATTTGTTCGTTTCAGCAATGATCCGTTCAGGGGTGGAGCGGAACCATTGCGCAACCGAGGTGAGCGTGGCGCCAGCTTCGACGTAGTAGTCCAGGACCGTACCTCGAGCAAGTTCCGTGGGGACTATAGTGGCGGTGGGCATGCGCTGCCAGGGGGCAGGCACCTTGACGATGTCGCCAG
>Ga0209203_1000626_pt1 | contig 29395 bp, 28 predicted proteins | sample AD_UKC109_MetaG_FD_184423 | JGI IMG/M metagenome (GOLD analysis project Ga0209203, IMG submission 184423) | Active sludge microbial communities of municipal wastewater-treating anaerobic digesters from Hong Kong - AD_UKC109_MetaG (SPAdes)... | ecosystem: Engineered > Bioreactor > Anaerobic >... | reverse complement strand
GTCGTCCCACATAACTCGCCCAAATTCATCTTTCAATTGTCTGTAAATAAGATGAGCTTGTTCTCTTAATTCAGGCTTATTCTTTAAGAGAGGAGAAACGGCACAAATTACTGGAGCAATTGATGGCTTAAAAGATAAATAAGCTCTGCCTTCTTTCCCTTGTTCATCTTCTTTATAATTACTCAATAACAAAGCCAGTATTATTCTTTCTAATCCAAACGAAGGCTCTATGACGTGTGGAATTATTTTTTCTTTAGTCTCTTCGTCTAAATAAAATAGATTGTGCCTCTTTAAATCAAAATCTGTTCTATAAGCTAGCCCAAAAAGTTCCTTCTGCCCAAAAGGAAATTCAAATTCAACATCTATTGTTCTTTTAGAATAATGCGCTAGACTATCTTGGTCTATCTCTACTAGGTGGATCTTGCCATCATTTAGTCCTATTTCATCTATCCACTCCATTGTCTCATCTTTCCAATAATTAAAATACTTTTCCCAGTCTGATGGTTTAATAAAATATTCTATTTCCATCTGCTCAAACTCTCTTACTCGGAATATAAAATCTCGGGGTGTAATCTCATTTCTAAAAGCCTTACCAATCTGAGCAATACCAAAAGGAAGTTTAGGATGAAATGAATCAACGATATTTTTAAAATTAACAAACATACCCTGAGCAGTCTCTGGTCTTAGGTAAATCGTGGCTGATGAATCTTCTAGGGCTCCAATTTGAGTTTTAAACATCATATTAAAAGACTTTGGTTCTCCCACCTTAGATCCACAGACATCACACAGACCAGGCTCCTTAAGAGCATCAGCCCTAAAACGACGGTGACATTTTGTACACTCAACTAGTGGGTCTGTAAAAGTATCCACATGCATAGAGGCTTTCCAGACCTCTTGGTTCATCAAAATAGCGGCATCTATTCCATACATATCTTCTCTTGACTCAACAAATTTTTTCCACCAAGAACTTTTAATATTATTTTTTAGAGTTACTCCGAGTGGCCCATAGTCCCATGTTCCAGCTAGTCCACCATATATTTCTGAACCTTGGTATATAAAACCTCTTCTTTTAGAAAGAGATATAATTTTCTCCATCAAAATATCGTTTTCTTCTTTTTTCATATATTTTTATCTTATCACTTTACCACTAATTTGTTTATAATTTGGATCATTTCTTAACTCTGTTGTAATTCTTCCAAAAGAACTCTCTATTTCAGTTTTTGTGAAAGAATCTACCCCAGTCAGTGTTATCTTTTCCATCAAAGTTGGAATCTCTCCAACTTGTGTTAATGACGGTCTTATCTTTATGACAAAAGAAACTTCTCTGTTTTCTTTAATACCTGTATATGGCTTAACGGCCCCAATATCCCAGATTATTTCTCGACTAGCTTGGTTATAAGTTATATTTTCAGACGATCCTTCCACGGGTCCAACCCAACTAACATAAATAGGCAACACTGAAACTGCCTTAGCCAAAGATAGCGAGTTAGCAGAATTTGATAATGTCCAAGAAACAATATAAGAAGTTTCATCGTTAGCCTTAGGAGGAACTTGTCCGTTGTAATAAAAAGCAGAAGATGCTATTTGAAAATCTGTCTTTAGCCTAACCACTTTTTCTAAGAAGTCATTTAGAATCTTATAATCATAACCCGAGGAAGACTGGCGACCGCTAACACTAACTTTTATATTAACTGTTGGCTCTTTGAATGCGTCATCAATTAGTCCTATTAGTGAATTAGTCTTAAAACTAAATTTTGAAGAACCACTTTGGCTAGGCTTGATTTGGGCTAATCTTGAATCTGTACTCTTGTTAAAGAAAATCTGGTTTTTTGTTGAATCGTAAAAACCATGTTCGGTTGAAACACTATCAATGTCTATAACATTCCCAGATAAGCTAACAATTATTTCTGTGTCTGAAATTGGGTCAAAAGAATTATTTTGCCAATCAATAGAAACTTCAACTTCGCTCCCCCCGGAAACAGAATTTTCCTCCTGATCTACCCCATTAATTAATATTTTGGTATTGAGAAATGGCTTACCTATTAAAATACTTTGCATAATGGAAGAATAATTTACATCAATAACAGAAGGGGTTGTTTCTTTGGATGTCCCAGCATAGGCATGAAAGACTTGGTTGTCCCCTTCTGCCCCAACTATTTTTCCTTTAATCTCAACAACTAGTGGCTCTTCTTTGGTTAAAGAAGATAAGCTCCAAACAGAATCCCCAACATCTGATTCTGGCGAAGTTGAATCAATAATAAAATTGTTCGGATAATTAATCTTTAAAATGGGATTTTCTGTCGGCAAAGAAGTATTTAGAGTTGTAGTAAATTTTAATATTATGGGCTGACCTGAAACTGCTGTATTAGGAGACTCAACTGATAAAGACAAAGGAGCATCGCTAATTGTTACTGGATAATATATCTCTTTAGAAAAAACAGCATTTGATCCCTCAGGATGATACTCTAAACCCACTCTAACATTAGTAACTGATTTTTCCTCACCAAAAAGCCTGACCTTAACATTACGAACAATTCTTTCCCCAGGATTAATAACTCCAATATTATCTCTTGGTAATCTCTCTATATTAGACCAATCATTTAATGCTCCCTTGGGATATTCTATAGATAAATAAGTAAATTCTAGCTTGGCATTATTATTGTTAACAACAGCTATCTCTAAAAATAATTCTTCTCCAGCTTTGGTAAAAGAGTTCCCAACTACTTGTATATCTATCTTGTCGTTAGAAACAATTGTTTTATCATTAGCTAAAAAATTATAGCCAGCATAAATAATGGCCCCCACAAAAAAAACTAAGGCAACAATAAAAAATTTTTTGAAAGCAGAAACTGGTGGTCTTCTGAATTTTATTTTTTTGTCTTCTTTTTTCTCTTCTTCCTGCCAATCTTCCTTAACATCATAATTAACTGGATGTAAAATTCCTTCTCTGGCCTTATTTAATTTATGACCCTTGGTGTCATATAAATTCCTTTTTAAATCTTCTATTTTACTTTTTTCTTGGGGAGTCATAGATTTATTATATCACAATTGGCTTTGGCTCAAAGCTTCATTGATGCTAGAGATAATTACTTTTCGGTCTTTTAAAATATCATCCAGTTTATCTATTTCTATTTTACTATCAACATATTTAGATATTGGAGGGGTATTTTCAATGTATCCTAAATCTTTCAATATTCGCAAAACGATAATCATTTCAATGGCTTTTATATTATTTGGATTAATATTGTCTTTGTCTAAGAAATTGAGCATAAAGATTAAATCTTCAAATATTTCATCATTTTGACTTTCGGCAAAATTAAATCTTTCTAATAATTTAAATATCCGGGAGACCAAAGTAAGACTATTTTTGTTTAGTCTTATTTTAGGATAAATATTTATACTTTTAGCTGAAGTCAGTCGCCAAAAATCTTTACCCCGAACTAAATCAATATGGGCATAAGAAAAAAGTTGTAAAGAAAATCTTAGCTTGGATTTATTCAGTCTGATGCCTTGCGCCATGGCCCTAATCAAACCCATCTCTTTAGTATAAAGAGTTAATATTTTATTAGCCTCGCCTAAATCTCTAGAGCCAATAACTAGTCCATGAGTGTGATAAATATGATGCATAAGAATTAACTAACCAATAGTTTAATTAAAAAAGTATATTGGTCTATTTTAATTTCTTGACCTCCGTTTTGCTTAAAAATAATTTCTTTAGCTACTACCATCTTCTCTAGCGCATCTCTGAATTTATCTATCAATTTTTGCCCGTCTTCTGTTGTCTCAATTTCTAAGGTAATTTGATCATTTGGGTTTAAACCTTCCTTCTTTCTGATATCTTGAATAGCTCTAACCAACTCTCTATAGTTACCCTCTTCTTTTAATTCGGGTGTTATTTCTGTATTAAGGATAACATCTAGTTCATTCCCCTCATCAAATTTAACATCTTTAATGTTTAATTCTTCCTTTATAATATCAATGTAATCCTGCTTAAACTTATATTTTTTAACGATAATCTCAGATAGCGGTTGACGAACCGGAATACTCGCTTTTTGTCTAGCTTGTAACCCCAGGGTCACAACTTCTCTTACTTCAGCCATTTCTTTAATAACATCCTGGTCAAAGAGATTTAATTTTGGCCAAGAGGATAAATGAATACTTTCTTCATCTACCCCCTTAATCTTTAGTTTTTGCCAAATATCCTCTGAGGCAAATGGAGCAAATGGAGCCATTAATTTAACTAGATTTTTTAATATAAAATACAGGGTCTTTTTAGCTTCTTGGTTTCCCTCCTTAATCCTATCTCTGGAGCGTCTTAGGTACCAAGTTGAAAGATCATCAATAAATGTTCTCATTAATCTAACGGGTTCCATCAATTTATAATTCTCCACACTAGCTGTAACCATCTCGGTCAATTCAGACAACCGAGAAAGAATCCAATTATCTAGTGGATTAGTGCTTTTCGGTAATTGATTATTTTCATCTTCCTTATTTCTATAAAGCTCATAAAAAGCCAGAACATTGTATAGTAAATTGAAAAACTTATTATTAATTTCTGAAACATACTTCTCGTCAAAGTTCTTTGGTTCACCCGGTTGGTTAACTGAATACATCCAGAGCCTTAAACTATCTACTCCATATTTATTTATCATAATCCATGGGTCAACTACATTACCCAAAGACTTAGACATTTTTTTACCATTAGCATCTAGTAGTAAGCCAAGACAAATAACATTTTTGAAGGCTTTTCCTTTACCCATTATATTTCCTACGGCATGCAAGGTGTAAAACCAACCCCGTGTTTGATCTATCGCCTCACTAATAAAATCAGCGGGATAAGCAATGTCTTTCTTACTAAATGGATAATGTTCTTGCGCAAAAGGAACTCCACCTGAATCAAGCCAAACATCCATAACCTCTTTTGTCCTTTCTAGCCTTTCTCCACACTGACAATACAACGGATACTCATCTATATATGGTCGGTGTAAATCAAGCTCATAATTACTATTATGAGGCAGTGGCTTAAAATCAAATTCTCTTACTTCTGCATTTTGCAAGAAACCTAAAGTGTCATCTTGGCTAGATGTTTCTTCAAAAGATAGACCTTGGGCTATAAAGTTTAGAGCCTTCGTGGCACAATGGTGACCTACAATTAAAATATTTTTATTTTGATAATTAGAATCTGTGTCATAGATAAAATCTCCAACTCTTTTAACTAAATCAGAAAAACTTTCTCCATCTCCATTACTATCAAATGGCCGATCTATGAAATCATAATCATAAAATTGTTTAAAATCTGTTTTATCTTGTCCTTCAAATTGCGAACTTATTCTTGCTTCACCAATTCTTTTATCATAAATTATTTTATCTAGAGGATAATTAATCTGTCGACAAACAATTTCAGCTGTTTCTTTTGCTCGAAGATAAGGAGAAGAAATAATTATGTCTATTTTTTCTAACGGTCTTTTCTCTAAACTTTCTTTTATTTGCTTACGGCCAACATCTGTTAGTGGTTGGTTCTGGTCATCTCCTAAAACCTTATCGCTAATATTATTTTCCGCTTGTCCGTGCCTCATAATAAAATAGCGATTATCTGATTTCTCAGTTCTCTCTTTCAGTTCAGCCAAACTACCAACCACCGCTTTTTTGCCACACGAAGGGCAACTCCAAACAGGTAGAGGTGTTCCCCAATATCGCTCTCTTGAAATAGCCCAATCTTTAATTTCCTTTAGCCACTCTCCAAATCGTCCTTCTTTAATATAACTTGGTTCCCAGTTTATATCATTATTTTCAGCCAACATCCTATCTTTTAATTCTGACATCTTAATATACCAAGACTCTCTAGCGTAGTAAATTAAGGCTGTTTTGCAACGCCAACAATGAGGATAAGAATGTTCTTGTTTTTCTTTCTTATAAAGCAAATCTCTGCTAGCTAATTCTTTAATTATATCAACAGCTAGGTCTTCGTCGCGGACAAAACGATTAGCCAGAAAATCCGTTCCATCAATAAAACGACCATCTAGTCCAACTAAATGATATTTGGGTAATCCAACTTTATTGCCTAAATCAAAATCGTCTTGTCCATACATTGGAGCTATGTGAACAACCCCCGTCCCGTCCTCTGTTGTTACGAAAGAAGCTTCATAAATCTTATAGGCATTTTCTATTTTTGTTTCTTCTTCTTCTTTGTTAATTAATTTTTTAGTATATGGATAAAGGGGTTCATATTTCAAGCCAACTAAATCTTCTCCCTTCATCTCTTCTACTAATTCATACTCTCCATCTAAAATTGATAGTCGGCTTTTGGCTAATATTAAGAAATTATTATTTTGTTTTATTTTTACATAATCTATTTCTTTACCAACAGCCAAAGCAACATTAGAGGGTAGTGTCCAGGGAGTTGTTGTCCAAACTAAAATAGAAGTTTTGTTATCTATTTTAAATTTAACATAAACAGTAATATCTTTAACATCTTGATAACCCAAAGCTAACTCATGCGAGGAAAGACCTGTCCCACAACGAGGACACCATGGAACAATTTTGTAATCCTTATAAAGTAAATCCTGTTTTTCGGCTTGTTTAATAATATTCCAAACCGATTCTATGTATTTGTTGTGATAAGTAACATAAGGATTTTTTTGATCTACCCAAAAACCAATTCGATCTGTAAACTTATGCCACAAGTCAATATAACCCCAAACGCTTTTTTTGCATTCTTCGTTAAAGTGGTCTATCCCATAACTTTCTATTTCTTTTTTAGATTTAAGACCAAGCTTTTTCTCGGCCTCAATTTCAACTGGTAAGCCGTGAGTGTCCCAACCCCCTTTTCTAGCTACATGATAACCCTTCATTGTTTTGTAACGCAAAACAGCGTCCTTAAAAGCTCGAGCTTCTAGGTGATGCAATCCAGGCTTGCCGTTAGCTGTTGGAGGGCCTTCATAAAAAATATATTCTCCCTCTTTTGATTCTTTCTCTAAACTTTTTTCGAAAATTTTATTTTCCTGCCAAAAAGAAAGAATTTCCTCTTCTCTTAGAGCACTAGCTGATTTATTTTTTTCTTCTTCTTGATTCATTTTCATTGATTGTTACTTTTAATTAATTAAACTTTTAAATAAAAACCCGTCCTTGTATAATAATTTCTTATTATATAAGGACGGGTTTCTCCGTGGTACCACCTTATTTCCCCGATATGGGCTTATTTAACAGCTTTTTCGGGCTTACCCGCTAGGTTCTACTCTCTTTACAGATTTCTTCCTAGAGCCTTCTTGATAAAACAAGAGAAGAAGTGATAACTTCTTATGACCAAATTTAATTATAGCACAAATACTCTTTTGTTCAAAGCTAAAATAAGCCCATAGAAAAATATCCGCGTTTTTTGAAACAATAATCTTTGTAGTGAGGCTACATAGCTAATAGCCACGCAAAGAATAGTTCCACAAAAGAGGCTAGCTCGAGCGACGGCGAAGAGTCTTTGAGCAAAATTTTTAGCAAAAAATTTTGCGTACTCTTTTGTGGAAGCTATTCTTGGAGTGGCTGATATCACATATTGAAAAGATTGGACCTTTTTGACGATAACCCTGAAGCGAGGCGAGATAAATTAGCAAGGACAGTCCTTGCTAGTTGGTTTTTGCTAGTTATTATTATTATTACATTTTGTCTGGGATTTTAATCCCGAGTAGATATAGTCCGTTTTTCATTGTTTGATAAAAAGATTTAACTATTTTTAAATCATATTCCATACAATCATTTTCTTCTGCTAAAATTTTAGTTTGTCCATAAAAAACATTAAATGAACCGGCTAACTCTGTTAGATATTTGACTATATGGTGAGGCTCTAAGTTAATATATGATTTTTCTACAATTTCGGGGAATTGGTATAATGTCTTTTCTAAAAAACTAACTTCTCTTCTGGTGTTTTTTCTTTTTGCTAAATCAAAAGTTTTTGATTTTTCTAAAATTGAATTTGCTCTAACGGCTGTATATTGTAAATATGGACCCGAGTCCCCATCAAAAGAAATTGATTTATCAAAATCATATATTATGTCTGCCCCCAAATGAGACTTCAAAATAGAATAACGCAGGGCCGAAAGACCGACTTTTTCTGAAATATCTTTTCTGTCGTCTTCTTTAAAGTCTCTATCTTTTATTTTTTCTAAGACGACCGAAACAGAATCATTAATTAATGCTTCTCCTGTTATTATATTCCCTTTTCTAGATGACATTTTACCAGAAACAAGCTTCATCATTCCGTGAGTTATGTGTTTCATCTTTTTTTCAATCTCGGGGTAAATTAAAGAGATAGCCTTTTGCACAACCTTCATATATTCAGCTTGCTCAATAGCCGTTGTTACTATAGATAAATCTAAATTTTCTTTTTCAAATTTAGTTAAAGTTAGACCTATCTCCTTAGCTTCATATGTAGGTATCCCTTGGGAATTAATAAAAACCCTAGTGTGTAATTTTGAATCGTATTTCTGCCCGTCAAAAACAATGGCTCCATTAGACTCTTCAAATATTTTTTCCATATTATCTTTAACAATCTCTGTCCCAATAGAGACCATTTCGCTTTCAAAAAAATAATAATCAAAGTTTGTATCTAAAAATTTATATATGGCTTGAAAAGCTTCAAGCGTTATCTTTCTACCCCAATCATAAATATCTTTGATTTCTTTGTCTTGTTCATAAATTTTTTTGTTTAAGAGGTCTATCTCATTCTTAACTCTCGGATCGTCATCATAAAGATTGCTTGCTTTAGAATAACACTGGCCTATATAAATAGCCTTGTCCGAAACAGATTTAGACTCTTCGGGTAGACCGTACTCTTTAAGACCATAAATTGCTTTAGCTACATGTAGACCAAGATCTCCTTGATAATTAGCCCTTATTGTATCTGCCCCAGAATACTCAATAATCCTAGATATTGATTCGCCAACAGCGTTAGCCATTAAATGCCCTATGTGAAAAGGTTTAAATGGGTTTGGGTCAGTGTATTCAATCATAACTTTTTTACCTTCCAAAATCTTATTCTTGCCCCAATTATTTCCCTCTTCTAGAATTTGATTTATCTTTTGCGTAAAAAATTCCTTCGTTAAATAAAAATTAATAAACCCAGCTCCCGCAATTTCTATTTTAGCTATATTGAGGAATTTTTCTTTTTCAATTTCATCTTTTATTTGCTGTCCTAAATCTCTAGGATTCTTACCTACTTCCTTGGAGTAAATTAGGGCAACATTAGAAGAATAATCTCCATGCTTAATATCTTCTGGGTGTTCAACAGTAAAAACCACATCTTGGCTTAGGCCGAGATTAGTTAATGCACTCTTAATTATTTCTTCTATTTCTTTTTTCATATTATCTTTTATCTCCACTACCTCTTATCATCCCTCGGTCTTTCCTAGATTTTAATTTTTTTAAATTATTATTGGCTATTTCTTCCAGAGGTATTTTTAAATCGTTTGACAAGACAGCTAGGTACCAAAGAACATCACCCATTTCATCCGCTATGGCTTCCTTCCTTTCTTGGCTCAATTTTTCTTTATCATCATCTCCCCTTAGCCACTTTTTTATCTTACCTAAAACCTCTCCCGCTTCATCTCCTAAACCAAGAGCTGGGTAAATAATCTTATGTTTTCTTGGGTAAATCGCCGTAGAAACTGCTTTTTGTTGATATTCTTTAAAATTCATATTAAATATTATTTTTCACTTTATTAAATATAATTTCTGCGATCTCTTCTCTTGCTAACAACTTTCCCCGAAGAGAGCAATCTATCTTTATAAAATTCTTCTTTTCTTTCAATAATTTCATGGCACTTTTCCTAGAATTAATTAGAAAATCCATACTTTCTTCATGAACATCTTTTTTCTTTTTTAAATAATTTCTTTTTTCATCCAAATCTCTCTTCTTCAACATTTCTAGAACTAAATTAATTGGCAAACTAAGATAAAAGATAACATCTGGTCTAGGGATTCCAAGAATCTGGTGCTCCATCTTATCCAGCCAATTCATAAAATCTTGTCTATCTTTCTGATTTTTAATTTTACTTCCTTGGTGTATCTGATTAGACGAAACATAGCGATTGGCAATAACAATAAAACCGTCTTCAAGCCACTTATTAATTTCTTTAGTTGATTCAAATCGGTCACAAGCGTAAATAGTTGAAGCTATTTTAGGATGAACATTTAACCAATTATATGACTTGTCTCTTAAGCACTGACCAATAAATTCTCCAAAAAAATTATCATAGTATCTCGGAAAATCTATTTTCTTAACCTTATATCCTTCTTTTTTTAGTCGCTTAAAAAGAAGATCTACTTGAGTGGACTTACCACTTCCGTCTATTCCATCTATTACAATAAGCTTCCCTTTGGTCTTTTTTGCCGTCATAATAATACACTCATTATATATTATCCACCTCCATCCTCCAAACATGCCCACCTAAACCCATACAACCCTAGCCATGGCTAAGAGTGTAAGGTGGTTTTTGCTTGTTCTCCGAACTGATTTTATTATTTTGTCTAATACAAACTTACTCTTTTATTTCCTTAAAATTTTATCAATCTTTTTTGCTAAAACAATCATATCTTTTTCTTTTTTCCCCCTAGATGTTTCTGTGTATGTCCCCAGTCTTATTCCAGACGGATCCATTGGGTTTCTAGTCTCTCCTGGTATTGTGTTCATATTCACAATTATTCCCTCTTTTTCTAATCTTTCGGAAGCTTCTTTACCAGAAAGACCTATTCCCCCCATCCAAGTATCAAGTAAGATCAAATGCGTATCTGTTCCACCAGAGACAACACGCCAGCCTAGACTTTTTAATTCACCAGCAAGAACTTCTGCGTTTTTAATAACTTGTTTTGCGTATCTTTTAAATTCTGGCTTACCGTCTTCCCATAAAGAAACAGCAACTGCCGCAATTGTATTTTCGTGAGGTCCACCATATAGTCCTGGGATAATAGCTTTATCTATTTTTTTATCAAAACCTCTCTCGTCTTTTTTAACAAACAAAATAGCATGCCTTGGTCCCTTTAAGCTTTTATGTGTTGTCGTCATTACGGAATCAGCGTATAAAAAGGGTGAGGGATATACTCCCCCTGCAACCAAACCAGCAAAGTGAGACATATCTACATGTAATAGTGCCCCACAAGAATCTGCTATCTGTCTAAATTTTTTAAAATCTACAATTCTTGGATAGGCCGTAAACCCACAAACTATTAAATCTGGTTTCTCTTTAATAGCTATCTTTTTTAAATCTTCATAATCTATAACTTCAGTTTTAGGATTAACTTCATATTGAATACTTTTCCAAATCTTTCCTGTCATAGATAATTTATAGCCGTGAGTTAAGTGTCCTCCGGAAGATAATTTCATTCCCATTATTTTACCCCCGAGAGGAATAAGAGCGCAATAAAGTGCAAAATTAGCCGGACTGCCGGAAAGAGCTTGGACATTAACATGCCAATCGTCCTCTTTTATTTTAAAAAGTTTTAAGGCTCTCTTAATCGCTAAATTTTCTATTTTATCTATTATATTATTGCCTCCATAATATCTTCTTCCTGGGTACCCCTCAGCATATTTATTAGTTAATTCTGAACCTAACGCCTTTAAAACGTCATTAGAAACCTCATTTTCTGAAGCGATTAAATTAATAACCTGCTTTTGTCTTTTTTCTTCTTCTTTAATTAATTTTTCTATTTGTTTATCTTGCATGTTCTTGATTTTAACACATTTTAAATTAAGTGGTATTTTTAGTTTGTTAATATTTAGTGTTATACTTAAAATTATGCGGGCTTACTTAAACATTGTAGATAAAATAATTAAGGAAGGGATTTTGGCTGAAAACAGAACAGGTATTTCGGCTTATACTATTGCTGGAGCTATTTTTGAACACGATATGAAATATGGGTTCCCTCTTTTAACCACCAAAAAAGTTCCCTTTAAAATGGTAGCTTCAGAGCTTGAGTTTTTCATCAAAGGGCTAACCGATAAAAAGTGGCTTCAAGATAAAAATAATCATATTTGGGACGAGTGGGCTAACCCCAAAATTACCCCCTATGGACACGACCAAGAATCTAAAGAAAAAATGCTCAAAGAAAGAGACTTGGGACCAATTTATGGTTTTGAATGGAGACACTTCAATGCTCCTTATAAAGGTTATGATTGTGATTATGAAAACAAGGGAATTGATCAGTTAAAGAAAGTAATAGAAACTATTAAAAATAATCCACGCGACAGAAGAATGATTGTTTCAGCCTGGAATCCAGAACAATTAGAAGAGATGGCTCTACCTCCATGTCATTATGGATTCCAAATTACTGTCCTTGATGGAAAATTAAATCTTCTGTGGAACCAAAGATCTGTTGATACAATGCTAGGTCTTCCTTTTAATATTGCTAGTTATGCCTTGTTGCTTCACCTTCTTGCTAAAGAAACTGGCTTAAAAGAAGGCAAGCTAGTTGGTTTTCTTGCTGATGTTCATATATATGAAAATCATTTAGACAAAGCTAAGGAGCAATTGAAAAGAGACCCTAATAAATATCCCCTTCCTAAGATTGAGACAAATAACTGGAGCGGAATATTTAATTGGTCATCTGAAAATTCAAAAATAATAGATTATCAAAGCTATGAAAAAATACCATTTGAAATAGCTATATAAAAAATCCCAAAAAAAGATTCTATAATATAATCAAAAGATGAAAATATCTATAATTGGAGCCATCGGAAAAAATAATGAAATCGGTAAAGACAATAAGCTTCTTTGGCATCTACCGGCTGACTTAAAACATTTTAAAGAAATTACCCTTGGCCACCCCGTAGTTATGGGACAAAAAACTTTTCAGTCTATTGGTAAACCACTGCCTTTCCGTCGAAACATTGTATTATCTTTAGATAATAATTTTAAAGCTGAAGGAGTTGAAGTCTTCCACTCCAAAGAAGAATTAGAAGATAATCTAAAAGATGAAGATAGTGAAATTTTTATAATCGGTGGTGGAACAATTTATAATCTTTTTATAGATAAAGCGGATAAATTATATATTACCCATATTGATGCCTCATTCAAAGAGGCTGATACCTTTTTCCCAGAAATAGATAAAAATAAATGGCAAAAAACAAAAGAGGAGAAATTCTCCCCCTCTCTGCAAAATGAATTGGGTTATTCTTTTATAGAATATTTAAAGATTTAATTTTTCTTTAATCTGAAAAATTATTTTATCTAATTCTTTTTCTAAATCTTCCTTAGACCCTTCATTAACAATTGTCCAATCAGCTCGAGCTATTGGTCCCGCATTGTGGAGGTTTTCTATTTGTGAATAATCTCTAGAGATTAGTTCTTCTTCTCTAAGCGGTCTAACTGGTCTATTCTTTAAACGATTTATTCTGGTTTCTGGTGAAGCATAGATTGCTAAAACCTTAAAAGAATCTCCAAAATTTTTTTTAACTTCTAAATATTCTTCCCAGCTATACAAACTTTCTATAAAAAGAGGACCCTGTTCAAATAATTTTTCTATTTTAGGAATATTTAAAATAGCATAAGCCCCCATACCAAATTCTTTTCTTATATCTTCCCTTGTCTTTCTTTCATTAGCCTCATTTATCTCAAGGTCCATTTCTTTCATTCTATCAAAAGTCACATCACCAAAATATATTTTAGGCCAACCTAATTTTTCTTTCAAATACTCTATGGCTTCGGTTTTGCCCGAACCAGGTAACCCAACTATAGCTAATATAATCTTATTTTCCATTTTCCTTAGGAGAATATTGTCTTAATTTAATCTTAGCTAGTTTAAGCAACTTTTTACTTGTCTTAAACTTTGAATCTTTGGCATATTTATCACTATCATAAATTACTTCCTTTATCCCATTTTGGATAATAGTTTTGGCACATTCATTACATGGAAATAAGGTGCAATATAATTTACAATCTTTAGTACTGCCATTAGCGTTATATACAGCATTTTCTTCGGCGTGACAAATATAAGGATATTTAGTGTCTTCAAAATCACCTTCTCTTTCCCAGGGAACATCTTCAAAAGCCACCCCTCTTGGCATACCGTTGTAACCCACTCCCACCACCACATTATTTTGATTAGCTATTATGGCTCCAGCTTGAGTTGAAGGATCTGGTGATCTTTCGGCTATTAAATGAGCCATCCTCATAAAGCACTCATCCCAACTAATACGATTTGTCCTAGGCTCAACTTTTTTTATTTTTTTATTCATACATTTTTAATTTAAGATTAATACAAACATTATAGCGAAACATTTAACTTGTGGTCAATTAAACTATTCGTACCGTAGGGCATCTATTGGATTTAATTTGGCTGCTCTTCTGGCTGGGTAATAACCAAAAACAATTCCTATCAAAGCAGATACTCCAAACGACAAAGCAACAGCACCAATTGTTACTTCGGCGGTTACTACTCCCGTCAAGTTTAAAATGAGTGAAGCTAGTGACCCTAAAATTACTCCGGTTATTCCTCCGCTTAGTGTTAGAACAATTGCCTCAACCAAAAACTGATTATTTATATCTTTTCTTTTGGCTCCAATTGATTTTCTTAAACCTATTTCTCTCGTCCTCTCTGTAACTGTAGTTAACATCATATTCATTATTCCTATACCACCAACAAGTAAAGAAATGGCTGCTACGGCTGCCGAAAAGGCTGTTAAGGTGCCTAAAACATCAGAAACGATATCTATGACATCTGCTTGGTTGGCTGTTGAGAAATCAGCTTTATCTGGGTCAGTAATTTTGTGTCTTCTTAAAAGAAGAGCGTCAATTTCATTTTGAACATAAGCTGATAAATCTGAAGTTTCTGCTGAAATAAATATATTTGATAAATACTTATCACCTGTTAAATATCTTTGGGCCGTAGTGTAAGGAATATAAACAACATCATCCATACTTGTCACTCCACTCCCCCCTTTTGATTCTTTAACACCAACAACTGTGTATTCAGTTCCAGCAATCCTAATTTTTTGACCCACTATATTTTTTTCACCTTCTCCAAATAAATCATCTCTTGTGGTTGAACCAAGAACTGCAACCTTGGCAGTCCTTGATACATTTTGCTCAGAAAGAAAAATTCCTTCTTCTAAATCTACATTGCGAACGGTGGCGTAAGCAGATTCAGTTCCCATTATTCTAGTGTTAGTGTTTTCTCCATAAGCAACTATCTGTTGTTGCGAGCTAACAACCTTAACGACATCAGTAACATATCTAACTTCTTCTTCAATAGCTAGAGCATCTTCTATGGTCAGAGACTTGGCTCCACCTCGCGACATCTGTGGACCACTAAAAGATCTCATGGCCCCAGGAGAAACAATGACTAAATTAGCCCCAATAGATTCTATGCTATCCGTTACACTTTTCTTGGCTCCATTACCAATAGCAGTCATGGTGATAACGGAGGCTATACCAATAATGATACCGAGCATTGTTAATCCGGTTCTAGCTTTATTTGATTTGAGAGAAACAAAAGTCTCTTGGATTAAATCTTTGGTTTTCATAATTAGATATTTATTATTCTCTTGGTGTGTTTAATGGGGTCCTCGGACAAAAGCCCATCTCTAATATATAAAATTCTGTCTGCATGCTCAGCAACATCTTGCTCGTGAGTAATTAAGATTATCGTCCGCCCGTAATCTTTGTTTAGTTTTTGAAAAGTTCCCAGGACGATGTCGCCTGTCTTAGTGTCTAAGTTGCCGGTTGGCTCATCAGCTAAAATTATGGAAGGATTATTAACCAAAGCTCTAGCAATAGCTACTCTTTGAATTTGTCCGCCTGAAAGTTGATTTGATAAATGAGAAAAGTGGGTTTCATCAAGGCCAGCTTGTTCTAGAGATAGCCTGGCTCTCCTGTCCCTTTCTGCTTTTGGTATTCCTTCGTAGACTAAAGGTAAGGTTACATTTTTTAAAACAGTAGTTCTTGGTAATAAATTAAAAGATTGAAAGACAAAACCAATTTTATCTTGCCTAATATCAGCCAATTCATCATCGCTTAGAGTTGAAACATCTTGTCCGTCTAATATGTAAGTTCCACTTGTTGGGGTATCAAGTGCCCCTAAAATATGCATTAGGGTTGATTTTCCAGAACCAGATGGCCCCATAATAGCCACAAATTCTCCATCTTTTATCGTAAAACTAACCCCCTTTAGCGCTTCTAGAGAATTGGACCCAGAATTATAAACTTTAGTAATATTTCTAACTTCAATCATAATTACCTAGTCATTCCACCTGAAGAAAAACCTCCTCCTCCAGGGTGACCAGCCGACATCATACTTCTATAGTCAGGCATCTTGGAGTCAAACGAAGCATCTGTTATTATTTTTGAAATTATCTCTTGTCCTTCCTCTAACCCAGAAATAATTTCTATTTTAGTATCATTAGATATTCCAGTTACAACTTCTTTTTCTATTATTTTTGAATTGGTCTTAATCTCTTCATCTAGATTATCGTCTTTTACTTCTTGTTCTAAAATCTGAACAAAAGATTTACCGTTTTTTAGATTAACTGAAGCTACTGGAATTATTAAGATATTTTCTTTATCTTCGGTTATAATTTCAACATTAACACTCATCCCAGCCTTAACCCGTTTGTCTTCTTCTTCAAAAGTTATCTCAACTTCATAGGAGACAACGCCTGAGTTAACTTCTCCCATTAAATTAACTTTTGAAACAACCCCTTTCAACTCAAGATCTGGGATTGCATCAAATGTTAAATTAGCATTTTGTCCTTCTTTAATTGAAATGATATCAACTTCGTTAAAGAATACTTTAGTTATTTTTTGCTCTGTCATTAATGTTCCGTAAGAAGTTAGGGACTGACCTGGTTTAGCTGTTAAGTTGGTTATTACTCCATCAAATAAAGCTCGGGTAAAACATTTATTATAACTTAGCTGTTTACTTTCAACCGACAACTCTGCTGATTTAATATCAAGTTCATCTGCCCCGCCTGCTTTTGTCTCAGATAAAGATTGTTCTGCTTCTTCTATTGATTTAATATCTGAACCCAACGTGTTGGCGTAATTATTAACATCTAATAACCATTCAGAAACAATATTCCTTATTTCTGTCTCACTAGTGTTACCAAGGGCTCCATCTTTATAGTTAATAATTAAAATAGATGCTGTTTCTGTCTTCTTAATAGCAAGAGAAAGAGTATCTGCGGTATCTCTGGTTTTTTCTAGTAAGTTAAAGATATCTTCTCTGTTACTTAATTTAGTTAGAGATTTATATCTTTCTAATAAATCATCAAACTTCTTATCTGCTTCCTTAAAACTCCGCCTGGCCAAACTAACCTCCTCTCGTCCTGTGGCCTTAACCGTAGAGATATTGTTATAACCCAAAAATCCGTCTGAGGCATAAAAATCTTCCATTTCTATTAAAATATTATTTATATCAGAGACAAAAGAAGTGATGTCGTTCCAGCTATTTTCGTAAATATTCTCTAGGTCATTTTCTTCTCTCATAACAGATAAAGTATCAGCTGTGGTAAGTTTAGCTAAAGACAACTTGGCATTTTCTAGGGCGATTTTTTGATCTCGGCAATCTATACTAGCAATTAAATCTCCCTTTTTGACAAATTGTCCATCAGAAACAGCCACATAATTTATCGTCCCAGAAGTTTCCGGTTTTATTTCAACGCTGTTTAATGATTCAACTTGGCCCGTGGCTGTGACTGTCGTCTTTAAGTCTGATCTAACTACTTTTTCTAAAATATATCTTGGGTTATCATTGTCGCCCTTCCGTAAAACCAGAAAAAGTATCAGGCCAATTAAAATAATGGCCACTAATAAACTTAAAACTTTATTTCTCTTTATAAAATTTTTTATCTTTGTTAACATAAATGATTGTTATACCCCAAAATTTACAAATGGAGCGTAGAATAATCTAATAAAGTAAACTTCTCCTTAACGGCATGTATTGTGGGGCTTAGTTTGATTATTCCCCTATTTTCTATCGATTAACTTCTAATTCTACTATTTTCTGTCATTTTAGTCAATCGCTAAAATTTTATTTGCCATAGCTTGGGATACTCTCCTTTTTATTAAAATACAAATTAGCAAAACGAGACATCGTATAAAGAAGGCTAGATAGCCTGTTTAGGTAAGAAATACTATTTTTATTAATCTGTCTTAGCCCTTCATCCCGAACTGCTACTACCCTCCTTTCTGTCTTACGAGCTAGAGTCCTTGTATAATCTAACTTGGCACTTGCTAAGCAACCTCCTGTTATAATAAAACTTTTTATTGGGGGGATAACCAAAGCCATCTCGTCAATAATTTTTTCAATTTTGTTTATTTCTGTTTTTTTTATTGAAATATTAAAACCCCCAACCTCGGCTTGAATGACAAAAAGATTTTGTTGAATACTTTCCAGTATTTGATCAAATTTTAACTTTTTAAAATTTATATCTTTAATTTCTGCTTCTAGTTTAATTAGACCAATAAAAGCGTTAAGCTCATCAAGTGAGCCAAGTGATTCTATCACAATTGAGCTTTTAGAAATACGCCCTTGGTCACAATAAAACAGAGAAGTGTCTCCCTTGTCTCCTTTTTGAGTGTAGAAAATATTTTCTTTTTTAGCTTTATCTTTCATTGGGTTAATTATACCACCCAAAATTACATTACCCTAAGCTATTGACTTTATTGGGAAATAATTTATAATACAGCGAAACCAATAAAATTTAATAGATATGCTAAATTTACCGATTATTGTAATCACTGGAGATTTAAGAAAGAAGAAGGAGAAGAAGTTTGAACAAAAAATCTCTAAAAAATTCACAGGTTACCAAGTTGTATTTCTTCACTTGAGGGACAGCAACATAACCAAAGAAGACTTGATCTGTTTCTTTAAAAAACACAAATTCTATTGTGTGATTCTTAAAGATTGCCACGATACCTTTATGGTAAAGTTATCAAACCTCTTTGAAGTTACAATTAAGGACAAAACCCCCCTAATTCCAGTAAAGGGGGAGGAGTGCGAGAATTGTTTAGCAAATATTATAAACATTATAAAAGGGGCCGCTTAGGCCCCTTCTTTTATTTTCTATTCTGTTGTCACTCCGTCAAATTCTGGTTCATCCCTTTCTGCTTCTTCTTTTGTTTTTCTAATTGTTCCCTCTTTATGATGAGCGGGGGCATATATAGTGTAAAGTTTTAATCCCTTTTCGCCAGCAATCACATTATGCCTTGCTCCACTTGGAACAATGACAGCATCTCCATCAGCCACCTTGTATTCATTTTCGTTGATAATAACTTTCCCTTCCCCGTCTTCAAAACGGAAAAATTGGTCATTTTCTTCGTGAACCTCTAAGCCTATCTCTTCATTAGGTAGCAAGCTCATCAAAACTAGTTGTAAGTGCCCTCCAGTATATAATACTTCTCTAAAATTATCATTTTCTAATGTTAATTTTTCTATATTTCCATTGTATCCTTTTTTCATATTTTTATTTATTTTATTTTCTAATAATCTCTGACCTTTTTACATTATAACATAAATCTAAAATTAATTAGGGTAATTTTTCACCTCTAAAATAATTGACATCAACCGGCCCGTCTATTCCCGAAACACGGCAAGTGTCACATGCTTGCCAAAAACTCCAATCTTTTTGGATTATTTTTCTAATTTCAGTTTCATTTTCAAGGCCAAATATATTTTCATAATTATCACTATCTATATGACGATCAGTTACTCTAGCCCAAAGTAAATAGTCTTCCTTTTCTAATTTTTCAAAAAATAAATTTTTAAATTCGTGGTAAGTATCTATTGATGTGTAAATTATCGGCTTGGTCTGATAATGATTTTTTATTAAATTAAAAAACTCCAATAATTCTTGTGTTTCCCATTCTATCCCTTCTTTACTTCGACAATTCCTATATGTCTCTAAATCTAAAACAGGTGGCAAGCTTATTTTATTTTTATCTACATTTTTAATAAAATGTTGAGCCTGTTTAGCTCCATTTTCACAAAGTCTATAAAAATGGTAAGCGCCTATTTTTAAATCCTGATTGTTTCCTTTGTCTAAGTTGTCAGAGAATTTTTTATCTACTAAGTTTAAACCCTCAGTGGCTTTAGCGAAGACAAAAGAAATATTATCTTCTTTGACTTTTTTGAAATCTATGTCTCCTTGATATCGAGAAATATCTATTCCTTTAATTTTATATTCCGGAAGTTCTTTTTTTATTGCAACTTCTTTATTTTCAACCGAAGATTTTTGTTGATCTTTTAAAAATAAAAAAATCGTGGCAACCAGTATGACCAAAACCACTAGTGGTATAAAAATATATTTATGTTTTTTTGTGAATTTCATTTTTAAAAAATTTCAATTATTAAACAAACACAATTTCTTTTCTCTCCTCCACCCTTTTAGTTCTGCCTCTCTTTGCCTAGCTTCTTTCAATGTCTTAAATTCCTCTTGGTACCTTAAGATTACAGGCCTTCTTATTTTTGTATAGTGCGCTCCATATTTTGAATTATTATGTTGTTTTAATCTTCTTTCAAGATTATTAGTACAACCAACATATAAACTTTTATCTGCACACTCTAAAATATAAGTAAAAAATTTCATATAAAAAATACTATGCTACAATTTGCCCTTCGTCATTCTTTCTCAAGGACTTCTTCACATCTTGTGTTGTCAGCCGAAGGCCCTGACGACCGAAGGGATGAAGTGGCCGAAGGCCCTGACGACCGAAGGGATGAAGTGGCCGAAGGCCCTGACGACCGAAGGGATGAAGTGGCCGAAGGCCCTGACGACCGAAGGGATGAAGTGGCCGAAGGCCCTGACGACCGAAGGGAGGAAGGGCTGCCGGTCAGGGACTCGAACCCCGATAACATCCTCCAGAGGGATGTGTCCTACCATTAGACGAACCGGCAAACTTTAACTTATAAAAGTAATCAAACCAATAATTTTATTTTTATAATATAAACTTTACCAATAATTTTATTTTTTGTCAGGGACTCGGTCACACATAATTTTCTGCTGAAAATTTGCGCGACCTCATTCGAGTCTGATGACTCTCAGAGTCGGAAGACCCACCTCGGACCGTCGTCCTCCGGTCTTGCGCTTGGGTCCCTTACCCAAGCTCACCCCGATAACATCCTAGAGAGGGATGTGTCCTACCATTAGACGAACCGGCAAAATATATTATTAAAAAACTAAAAACAACACATTGATTAAACACCACTCCAACATGGCCTCGCGGAAAAGATTGTTGTTTCAAAAAACATTGCGGAGGACGACGGTCCGAGCATAGGAATTTTAGAGCACTAAAATATCCGTGTTTTTTGAGACAATAATCTTTGTAGTGAGGCAAGGTACAACTAGCCACTCCAAGAATAGTTCCACAAAAGAGTACGCAAAATTTTTTGCTAAAAATTTTTCTCAAAGACTCTTCGCCGTCGCTCGAGCTAGCCTCTTTTGTGGAACTATTCTTTTCGTGACTTACTAGCCTCGCGGAAAAGTATGTGTTTATGTATAAGAACGCAAATCCGCACAGACTCATATTACCACAAAAAGCTAAAAATTCAATTGTGAAATAAACTAAAATAAGATACAATAACCTTTATGAATAAAGAAGATAAAGAATTGGGAGAAGATAAATTAAAAATGATAAAGCTAGAGCTTAAAGAAGGAATTGACTCTGTCGCCAGGTTTAATCCTTCGGTAACAATTTACGGCTCAGCAAGATTACCTAAAGAAGATGAGTCTTATAAGAAAGCCAACGAGCTAGCTTTTCGCTTAGCTAAAGAATTAGGCTATAACATTTTAAGTGGTGGTGGTCCTGGAATAATGGAAGCTGCTAATAAAGGAGGTTATGAAGCTGGAGTAAAATCTGTCGGGTTAACTATCCGCCTCCCCCACGAACAAGGAGCAAATCCTTATGTTACAGACGAAATTCCTTTTAATTATTTTTTCACTCGCCAAGCCTCTCTGTCTTACTCTACAGAAGCTTGTATTTTTTGCCCTGGTGGGTTTGGGACGATGAGTGAGTTATTTGAAATCCTAACACTCAAAAAAACAAGAAAAATTGATAACATGCCCGTTATTCTTTTTGGTTCTCATTTCTGGTCTGGTCTAGATAATTATATTAAAGAAAATTTAAGCGATAAATATCAAACGATAGATGATGAAGATACCAAACTATATATTATTGAAGATGATATAGATAAAATAGTAAGTATTGTCAAAGAAAGTAAAATAAGAGACGGCAGCCAATCTTTGAAATAATAAATAAACCCCCTTGGGGGTTTATTTTGATTTCCTTTTTCCACAAGCTTTAATAAAAGCAGTAAATAGGGGGTGAGGGTCAAGTGGTCTTGCCCTAAACTCTGGATGAAATTGTGTCCCTAAGAAAAATGGATGCTTTTTTTCTGGTAATTCAGCTATTTCACATAAATCACCCGAAGGAGAAGTAGCCGAAAAAACAAGTCCAGCTTTTTCCAATACCTCCTTATATAAATTATTAACTTCATAGCGGTGGCGATGCCTTTCTGTTATTTTATTTGTTTTGTAAGCCCTCCTGGCTATCGTTCCTTCTTTTAAAATTGCAGGATAAGAACCGAGCCTCATCGTTCCTCCATAATTTTTATTCTTAATTTTTTCTTTTTGTTCTTCCATAACATCAATAACTAAATTTTTAGACCTGGGGTTTATCTCTCTGGTGTCTGCATCTTTTAGTCCTAAAATATTTCTAGCATATTCTATAACCATTAATTGCATGCCGTAGCAAAGCCCAAAATATGGTATTTTTTTCTCTCTAGCGTATTCTATGGCGTTTATAATACCTTCTATGCCCCTACTCCCAAACCCACCTGGGACGATAATCCCATCATACCCTGAAAGCTCTTTAAGTTTTTCTTTTTTATCTTTTCCCTCAAAAATAGAAGACGACATCCAAGTAAGATTAGGTTTATAGCCCGAAGAAATAGCTGAATATTTAACCGCCTCAATAACACTAATATAGGAATCTGCTAAGACAAAATTACCCGTGGCAAAGTATTTTCCAACAACAGCAATCTTTAATTCTTTTTTAACTAAATGGCATCGTCTGGCAAATTTTTTCCATTTTTCAAAATCCTTATTAGTCCGTGAGCTTAATTTCATACCCATGGTTCCGCTAATTATCTTACTAAGATTCTGTTTCTCGTAATAAATTGGGATGTCGTAAATACTTTCAACATCAGGTGATGAAATAATATGATCTTTGGCGATATTGCAAAACATTGAAATCTTTTCTTTGCGAGGATTATCTAGTGGTAATTTACTTCGAGCCATTATAATATCTGGTTGTATTCCTGATGAATTTAGCGTTCTGACAGCATACTGCGTTGGTTTTGTCTTCATTTCCCCAATCCTTGAGGGAATTGGTAGATAAGAAACCATGACGAAAAAAACATCTTTGTTGTTTCTAATTTTCATCATCCTAGCTGCTTCCAGGAAAAGCATATTTTGATATTCACCAACCGTTCCCCCAACTTCTATAATGACCACATCAGCATTACTTTTATCCCTGGCTTCTTCTATCCTTCTTATAACTTCAAGCGGTATATGAGGGACAACCTCTACGCAACGGCCTCCATATTCTAAGTTCCTTTCCTTGTCTATAACGCTTCTGTAAACTCGTCCGGTGGTCATGTAATTTGAAGTACTCAAATTAACATTTAGAAATCTTTCATAATTCCCAATATCTTGGTCTGTCTCATCACCATCATCTAAGACAAAAACCTCACCGTGTTCTATGGGATTCATTGTTCCAGCATCTATGTTTATATATGGATCAATTTTTAGGGAAGTTACCCTACGCCCTCGGCTAGCAAGTATCCGCCCAATAGAAGAAGAGGCCACCCCTTTACCTACCCCAGAGATGACCCCCCCGATAACAAAAATATATTTACAATTATTCTTCTTGTTCGGCTCTTTTTTCATGTTATTTACTTTTTACGTAAATATTTATTAATCGCAAAAATACTAGAAATACTTCCTAAAATAATACCCGAACCAAGCATAATGATAAACAATTGCCAGAAATTAGCTTTGTAATAATTATATATATTGATACCAATAAAATCAGTCATCTGGTTACCAAGCCAAATTGAAACTGGAACAAAGATTAAAGCTGTCGTTATTGAAGCCATAATTCCTACCATTACACCTGAAGCAATAAATGGTCCACTTATATACTTTTCTCCCGCTCCCACTAATTTCATTACTCCAATTTCCTCTCTAGACATATAAATAATTAATCTAATTGTACTATAAGTGATGAGCAAAGATATTAAAACCAAAATCAACGAAACAATAAAACCCAATCTCTGTGCCCCCTCTATTATAGAATTTAATCTGTCTATAACTAATTTGTTTTGGCTATAATCTATTTTATCAATAATAGACAACGCCCCTCTAGATAAAGTTGTCCCATCTTCAAAATAATTAGAAATACTTTCATATTGAGACGGATCTTTGGCATTTATATTTAAAGCTGCTCCAAGAGGATTTTCTCCTATTTCTTCTAAAGCTTGTAAGGTTAAATAATCATTGGCGTGCTTCTCTTTAAAATCTTGTAGGGATTTCTCTTGGGAAACATACGCTACTCCGCTAACTTCCGGCAAACTCTCTAGCGAGTCTTTAATTTCTAAAATAACATCTTCGGGAGCGTTTGGAACAAAGTAAACGGTCACATCCACTTTCTCTTTAATGTTATTCAAAGATGAATTAAGGGTAATGTTTACTAGAATTAAAGAAGTGATGACAAACAATGTTACTGTCATTATCAAAACACTAGCAATTGAGGTAAAAACACTTCGGGTAAAATTCCGATAACCAGAAACAATAATTCTTTTTAGTTTAGTTAGAAACATAAGATTATTATAACATATATTTACCGTCCTTATCATCCCTAATAATCCTTCCTTCCTCTATGGTAATGACTCTTTTTTTAACTTGATCTATAACAGTTTTGTTGTGAGTAGTTAAGATTACTGTTGTCCCTAATTCATTTATCTTCTTTAACAAATTAACCACTTCTTTAGTGTTTATTGGGTCTAAATTACCCGTTGGCTCATCGGCAATAATTAAATCTGGTTGAGTAATAATGGCTCTAGCTATCGCCAGTCGTTGCTTTTCACCTCCAGACAGCTGGCTTGGAAAGAAAAGAGCTCGAGAAGACAAGCCTACTAGCTCTAAGACTCGTGGAACATCTTTTTTTATTTCATCCTCCCCTTTATCAACCGCCTCCATAGCAAAAGAAATGTTTTCAAAAACAGTCTTGTTAGTTAATAATCTAAAATCCTGAAAAACCATCCCGATTTTTCGACGGAAAGCCATTAATTCTTTTTTAGATAATTTATTTATATCATTTGATTCAAAAAAGACAGAACCGGATGTTGGTTTTTCTTCAGCTAAAATTAATTTAGTTAAAGTTGTTTTCCCAGCACCTGAGTGTCCAACGATAGAGACAAATTCCCCTTGAGATACAGAAAAGTTAATATCTTCTAAGCACACATTGCCCCCATATTTTTTTGTTACATTATTAAAATAAATCATGTCTTTATCTAGAATATCACAAATCCCTCTCGGCTTCAATGAAAAGACTGAGTTCTCCGTCTAAAAGTACGTCATCAGTGTTATGAATTTCTACCCCCGTTCGGTGGTCTTTGATCATCTTGTATGGATGTAAGGTATAAGTTCTAATTTGGTTACCCCATTCAATGTCAACTGTTTTAGAGATAGCAAAACCGTCCTTTTGTCTTTGTTTTTCTTTTTCCCTAATTAAATAGAGCTTGCCTTTTAACATTTCTAGGGCTTTTTCTTTATTTTGCTCTTGAGATCTTTCCGATGTAACATGAATTGATGTATTTGTCGGAAGATGAATAACCCTAACCGCTGTTTCTCTTTTGTTTACATTTTGCCCACCTGGTCCTCCGGATTTAGAATATTCTATTTTCAAATCATCATCTGATATTTCTATTTCTTTATCGTCTTTCTCAAACCCAGGAATAACTTCAACTAAAGAGAAGGAGGTTTGTCTTAAAGATTTAGCATTAAATGGGGATTGGCGGATTAGACGATGAACACCTGATTCGTTTTTAAGCGTGCCATAAGCATTTTTACCAACAACCTCAATAGAAATATTTCTATATCCACCAAGACTATTTTTATTTTCACTAATTACAGAATAAGAAAAACCGACTTTACTAAAATATTTGGTATACATTCTAAAAAGCATAGCCGAGAAATCTTCAGCATCATCTCCCCCAGCCCCCGAGAGAATAGACAGAATACAATTACCCTTATCATACTTCTTTGACCCAAGGAGTTTATTTTTTAATTCAGAAATTTTCTTTATAACAAGCTGAGCTCTTACCTTATCTTGCCAAAAATCAATCGAGGACATTTCTACCTCAAGCTGATTTATCTCTTCTTTTATCTTTTCTTCATCCATCTTGTTTTTGAGCCGAAGGCCAGGATCGAACTGGCGACCTATGGTTTACGATACCATCGCTCTACCGACTGAGCTACTTCGGCTTATTAAAGATTATTTATTAAAAAACACAAACCTTATTTTCTCAATAAAAACAAACTAATTGGTTTTAGTTGAGCCGTTGATCGGGATTGAACCGATGACCTCTCCCTTACCATGGGAGTGCTCTACCAACTGAGCTACAACGGCCTTAAGGCAAAAAGGATATTTTCAAAAACATCCTAATATAAACAATACTATAAAATAAAAATAGTTGCAATTTATATCACAATAAGTTAGTATATAAGGCAATAGGAAAATCTAATGATCTTCACTAAAAAGTGGGTTATTTAATTTTTCTTTGATAATAATATCGCGGGATAGAGAAATGGTATCTCGTAAGAGACTGATAGACTCATAACCCCAAGGTTATGAGCGAGGAGATCTAAAGAAGTAAGTTTAATTTAGAATTAAATAATATCGCGGGATAGAGAAATGGTATCTCGCAAGAGACTGATAGTTCTCATAACCCCAAGGTTATGAGCGAGGAAGTTTCAATAAGTAAGTGTAGTTTAGAATTAAACAATATCGCGGGATAGAGAAATGGTATCTCGTAAGGCTCATAACCTTAAGAACCTGGTTCGATTCCAGGTCCCGCAACAAGAAAAAACCAGTGGTTCAACCACTGGTTTTTATTATTTTACCTAACTTACGCGATAGCGTTAGGTGGGTAAAAACATACTTTACCTAAATTGCGCGATAGCGTTAGGTGGGTAAAAATAAATCGCAGAGTGTTCCACACTGAGTTCATTATTTTGTTGCAGAGACAATGATTATTTCCTTTCAGTTAATAATACTAACTGAAAAAGCCACAGGTCCCAGCCACAGGTCCGACCTGTGGCTAACTCATGAATATTTTGTTGCGCAGTCGAAGGGACTTGGTCACAGGTTTTTTTCTGCTGAAAAAACCCGCGACCTCATTCGAGTCTGATGACTCTCAGAGTCGGAAGACCCGCCTCGGACCGTCGTCCTCCGGCTTTCAAGTCCCATCGAAAAATAAACCCCTGAAGGTTTATTTTTGCTTGCGCGGCCGATGGGACTTGAACCCACGACCTCTCCCGTGACAGGGGAGCGTTCTAGCCAGCTGAACTACGGCCGCTTATTATTTTTATATACTCATCAAAAACATTTTTCTTCCTTTTTAAACAAAAAGGAACCTGACCCTTATTATACATAATTTTATAAATTTGCAAAGAGTCTTTAATAAAAACCATTGTGTCGGTGGGAGGAATTGAACCTCCGACCTTGGGCTTATGAGTCCCACGCTCTAACCAACTGAGCTACACCGACAAGGTAATTATATATTAACAAATTTTTTAGAAAATTCAATGTTTAAAATAAAAAGAGACTCAGCTTATCCAACTGAATCTCTGTTATTCTACCCTAAAGACAAACCAGTAATCACCAGTTGCCATATTACTTACCCTTTCTGGGTAAACCATGGCATCTGATTCTCCTTCTATTTGAGCCGTCAGATATTTTTTATCTAAGATGGGATTGGTTGACACTAATTTAATAATATCAAAGAAATTTAAATCCCAGTAGATCTCAATATTCTTACGACAAATAGAGACGAGCTCTCTTGGGCTGATGGTCTTTAGCCCTTTTTTCTGAGCCCACTTATTAGCCTTCTCAAGCCCCCCTTCCCCATCATTTGGCCAACAGATGGCAAGAAAGTCACAAGATTTGTTCTCGGAACTTTCCCCTTCGTCGGTCTTAACTAACAAGTGGGTGTTGTAATCTGTAGTGTGAGGAGCAAAGTTTTTTATCAATGAAAGCATTGAAGTATTATAATACACCTCAACATTTTCTATTAAATAAACCCTCGCCCCTATTGATTTAGCAGATTCCTCTAAATCAATAAAATTTAGTTTTTTCATCTTTTTACCTCCTTTTAATCTCTTTATAACACATTTTCTAGATTTCGCCAAGTTTACTGAGGTCTAAAAATATAGTATTACGGAGGTAAATATAATATATAACAGACCCCCTTTGGGGGTCCTTTTTTTATATCACTCCAAGCTCTTCAAAAAAGTTTTGATATTTTTTAATCATTGACCTACCCTTAACCTGAGTTATTCCTGCCTCCACACCCTTGTGAGCTATCTCGTTCCTATATATATGAGCATCCCAAGCGTCTTGTATGTGTCTAAAACCTGATTCTCGGGCTGAATTTAATAATTCATTTAAAGTTTCTCCCGAAAACCCCTTCTCTTTTAAAACTTCCTCAAGCAATGAATCGGCTTCTAGTATTGCCACTCTCCAGTCTGATTCCTGAGTTCCCTCTATCAGCGTTAAAATATAATGCCAACGGTAATTACCATTTTCTTCTTTGTCAGACTGTTTTTCCATCATCTCAGATATTTTGCTTTTAACTTCTTCTTTCTGGTCTTTTTGTAATTCAAAAATCCTAACTAGTGAATAAATAATTATGATGAGAAAAAATATTATTATGATACTAATTATGTTAGAAACTGATGTCCAAATTTTTGGATTAGACAGGAACTGCCAAATATCCTCAAAAAAATTAACAATTTTAGAGAAAAAGAAGGTGATATTAAAATAAACTGGATTGATTGGCAAAGTCATATATTTTTATTTTACTACTAAAAAACAATTATTGTAAGCTTTCTATATCTTTACCGATTTGGAACAAAACGTCTTCTCTTAAAAACGGTGCTGTAATTTGAACCCCAAAAGGTAATCCTTCGTTAGTCTTACCAGATGGAATTGTTATGGCTGGGATATTAGCTAAGTTTGCGGGGGCAGAAAATATATCACACAGATACATTGAAACTGGGTCATTTAATTTTTCTCCTAATTTAAAAGGCAAAAACGGAACAGTTGGAGTAATGAAAGCATCTATATCTAAAAAA
>Ga0209203_1000622_pt1 | contig 29444 bp, 23 predicted proteins | sample AD_UKC109_MetaG_FD_184423 | JGI IMG/M metagenome (GOLD analysis project Ga0209203, IMG submission 184423) | Active sludge microbial communities of municipal wastewater-treating anaerobic digesters from Hong Kong - AD_UKC109_MetaG (SPAdes)... | ecosystem: Engineered > Bioreactor > Anaerobic >... | reverse complement strand
CGTAATGTGCGCATGTCTGGAGTTGTACTGGGTGAAACGATTGGTTATGACGCCAAAACCCTTGACCTCACTTTCGAGGTTGCCCAGATCCCCGGAGATCACAAGGTCATCAAGGAAATGGGAGGCATGGCCGTGGTCCTCGAAGAAGCCGCCGCGGACCCGACGCTTCCCCGAATCACCATCCACTACAATGGTGTCAAACCTGACTTGCTGAAGCATGAAGCTCAGGCAATCGTATCGGGCTCACTCGATGCCAATGGCATTTTCCAGGCAAAAGAACTCCTGTTGAAGTGCCCCTCAAAATACGAATCCGCTCTGCCAAACCAGGCCGGCAACTAATCCATCTGAAAAGGTCACGATGTTCTACCTTGGTCTAATTTCCTTTGCTGCTTCCATGCTGGCGATGCTCGTCGCTCTAATTCTCACCATTTTCCAGCTCTTCAAACGCCGTACCATTCTGACAAGCTCAATCATCACTCTGGCAAGTGTTTCCTTTGGTCTGCATACTCTTAGCGTACTAACGCTGATGGCAATGCAGGTGCTGCAGGATTACTCCATCTCTTATGTTGTATCGGTGGTGAATTCAGTCATGCCTACCATCCTGAAAATGACAGCTATCTGGGGTGGTCAGGCTGGGTCGCTCTTTTTCTGGGGCTGGACCCTCAACCTGGTCCTCTTCATTTCACTGCACGTCCGCCGCCAAATCCAGGACGGCTGGTCTTTTCTGTTTACTGCTCTTAACTTGCTTTTCTTTGGTGCCATTTCACTGTTTGCTGAAAATCCCTTCAGTAGGGTCTGGCTTTTGGAATCCGGAGATATCCTCGAAGGCGTGTTTTCACCTGCCGCGGGAGCAAGCGTCTATGGCGGGATTTCGGGCTTCGGGCTGAATCCCCTTCTGCGCCACTGGGGTATGGTTATCCACCCACCCATCCTTTACCTCGGCTTTGCTCTCTTCCTGGTGCCCTTTAGTGTTGCAGTCTCTTACCTCATCCGGGGTGAATCTGGCGAAGGTTTGCTAGGTGAGACCCGCCTCTGGCTGCTTTTCGCCTGGGTTCTGCTGACCGCCGGTATCGTCCTGGGAAGTTGGTGGTCTTACGATGTGCTTGGCTGGGGTGGTTACTGGGCGTGGGATCCGGTTGAGACTGCCTCGCTGATTCCCTGGTTTACCAGCACTGGCTTGCTCCACAGCCTTCTGCTGCAGAAACAGCGCAATATCTTCAAGCGTTTTAATTTTGTTCTCATCCTGCTCACCTATATTCTGATTATTTTCAGCATCCTTATTACCCGTGCTGGTTTGCTCAATTCTGTACACGCCTTTGGTGAGAGCAATATTTCCCTGCCCCTCATGCTTCTAACTTTGACCCTTTTTGTGGTCTCTGTTGCGTTGTTGGTCTGGCGCTGGAAGCACTTGCAGTCAGGTTGGGAGCTCACTTCCCTGGTCACCCGCGACGCGGCTTTCCTGTACACTAACGTGATCCTGATTGCCCTCACGATCGTGTGTTTCTACGGCCTGGCTTACCCCCTTATTACCGGCGTTTTCACCGGAACCCAGATCGGGCTGGACAGGACTTTTTTTGATCAAGCTGCTGTGCCCCTTTTCATTCTTCTGGCAGCCCTGATGGCTGTCTGCCCGCTCAGCGCCTGGACGGTGAATTCAGTCAGGCAATTGGGAAAAACAGCTGTCATACCCCTGATCCTGTCTATTCTCCTGACAATTGTGTCATTTTTCCTGCTGACAAAATCCTGGCTGGCGCTGATTGTGCTCTTCGTGGTTGCTTTTGGACTGTTACTTATGCTGGCTCTTAGCCTGCGGGATTGCAAATCTCCGCGCGAGGCTGGCAAGCGTTGGTGGGCTCAGCGCGCGCGCCATGGCGCATGGTTTGTGCATGCTGGTGTTTTGCTGATTGCGCTGGGCATCGTGGGTATGGAAGGTCTCGCAGGAAGTATCCAGGGCACCATGATCCCAGGGGACAAAATGCCGCTGCGTTCCTACCACGTGGAATTCGTCCAGCTCACCACGGAATATGAAAACCCGGAGTATATGACGATTGAAGCTGAACTTGCGCTCTGGAAAGACGGCAAGGTTGTTGATAGGCTTTATCCCGGCCAGCATCTGTACGAAGACCGTGGTCAATACGTCAGCATCCCCGACAAGCAGTCCACTTTGCGAGGGGATTTCTATACGCTGCTGTTGGATTACAGCAGCATGATGGGCTACGTGACCATCCAGGCGTCCGACAATCCCCTGGTCAATTTCATGTGGATTGGCGCAATTTTGATGGTTTTGGGCGCGGCTCTGGCGGCCAGCTTGCCCTGGAAGTCACTGCAACTCGACTATGTCGATGAAAAAGACCAGGAGTTGCAGCATTCATGACCCTGGCAATTCGGCAGGTATCCAAATCCTTTGGTCAGCATCGCGTTCTGGACGCGCTTGACCTGGAAGTGCAGCCGGGGGAGCTGCTCTGCCTGCTTGGTCGTAACGGCGCAGGCAAAACCACCCTGCTCAAGATCCTTGCCGGGCTGCTTAAGCCCGAAGCCGGTTCCATTTGGCTGGACGGCCACCAGGTTGACTATACCGAATCGCTTGCCAGGCATGATATTGGCCTGGTGATGCACCAGCCTTTTCTTTATGAACACCTGACGGGTATGGAAAACCTGCGCTTCTACGCCCGTCTTTACCAGGTGCTGGAAGATAATGCCTCCCTTGAAGCCGCACTGGCGCAGGTTGGAATGCAGCGCTTTGGCGGAAAAGCGGTCAGAACTTATTCACGTGGCATGAAACAGCGCCTCACCATCGCCCGGGCGCTGTTGCATTCGCCCCGCATACTTCTGCTCGACGAACCCTACACCGGTCTCGACCTGCAGGGCAGCCTGGTTTTCAACCAACTTATGCTCGAGCAGAAAAAACAGGGGCACATCGTGATCATGACCACCCACGATCTCTCGCATGCCCTGCCCATCAGCAGCCGTTTCGCATTCCTTGCCAGAGGTCGTGTTGCTGAAGAGCAGATAAACGAGAATCTTTCGCTCGGCTATCTCGAAACCTGGTTGGCGGAAAGGCTCACCAAGCCCGTTTCCGGGCAGCAGAAGGTGGCGGCATGAAAGATTGGATGCACTCGGTGCGCACTTTGGTATGGAAAGACTTGCTGCAGGAATGGCGCAGTAAAGACATGCTTACTGCCATGTTTGCTTTTGCCATCCTGACCCTGTTTATCTTTAACTATGCCATTGAACTCTCGCCGGTCAATCGTGCTGAAATAGCTTCGGGAATCGTTTGGGTTGTGATTGTCTTTGCCGGCACGCTCGGACTCAACCGATCCTTCACCGCCGAGCAGGATCAGGGCTGCTTTGACGCGCTGGTGATGGCTGTGCCGGATGTTTCGGCGATCTACTTTGGCAAGATGCTCACCAACTGGCTGGTGATGCTCTTTGTCAGCGTTCTAATTTTGCCGATCTACTCTTTGCTATATAACCAATCGCTGTTTAATGCAGGTTTCATCCTGGTTTTGGTGCTTGGGGCGTGGTGCTACAGTGCTGCTGGTACGCTGATTGCTGGCATGACCGTGCAGACGCGCATGCGCGATTTGCTTTTGCCCATCCTGCTCTTTCCAATCCTGATGCCCGTCAATATGGCGGTCGTAAAAGCGGCGGGCGGCATTCTTGCTGGCGCTCCACTGGTGGAGGTCCTAGCCTGGCTGGTGTTACTGGCGGCTTACGGTATCATTGTCACTACAGTCTCAATTATGGTGTTTGAATATGTCATCCGAGAATAAAAACCTAAAACTTCTGGGCTTGATTGCCCTCGTCCTCGTTCTGGCGGCTTTTGCGTTGGTGCTGTTATTTGCCCCCATCGAGGTAAACATGGGGATTGTCCAGAAAGTGTTCTACTTTCATGTCAGTGCCGCCTGGATTGGCATGCTGGCTTTCCTGGTTGCGGCGGTTTGCGGCATCTTTTACCTCAACAAAAAAATGCTGAAGTACGACTTTGTCGCATTTTCCGCGGTGGAGATCGGCTTGCTTTTCACCGCAATCGCCAATTTCACCGGTATGATCTGGGCAAAACCCATTTGGAACACCTGGTGGACTTGGGACCCACGCCTGACCACCATGACCATTATGGCTTTCACCTATATCGCTTACCTGCTGTTGCGGCGGGGGGTGGACAACCCCGAAAAACGCGCTCGATTTGGCGCCGTATATGCCATCATTGGCTTTGCCAGCGTACCGCTGACCTTCTTTTCATCTCGACTGCTGCGTACCATTCACCCCACCATATTTGGGGCTGACACTGGCGATATGGCCATGACCCCCGCTATGTACCAGACGATGGCTGCCAGCATCGTTGCCTTTACCGTCCTGTTCGCGGCTCTTCTCTGGCACCGGTCGATTCTGGCGACGCGCGAATTCGAGCTTGAAACCCTCAGGGCACAAACCGAAGTCCTGGAATTTGGAGAGGTGCAGGATGACTAACATGCCATACTTCATTGCTGGCTACCTGGTGATTTTTGGGCTCCTCGTCGCCTATGTTCTGCGTCTTGTTGCTCTTAAGAAGCGGCTTGAACGAGAGCACAAAGAGCTTTCTGCGCAAAAATAACCCACCTCAATAAAATATCGCCCGCATAGGTCATGTTCTTCTGGCTACCCCTGAGCAAAGCGAATGGGGTGAACCTGGCATAACGAATGGCGACAAACAGTATCCTCAACAATGGTAAGCTTCCGATGTCAGGTTGAACCCCGCACAAATATACAGGGCAAGCGGCGCAATCTGGCCTACATTATTTGGATTATGGTTCGGTCGGAAAGCCGGCGGCGATCAGAGCTTCGTAACCGCCAAGCACCGCATCAACCTTACGATAACCATCTTTCAACATGATGAACGCCGCACCGGCGCTCGTGTTTTCGGCTGGTCAGGTGCAGTAGTTGATGTACCAGGCTTCTTTGTCAAGCGTGTCAACCCAGGATTCGATTTCAACAAAGGGCATACTGATACTTCCCACGGCATGGCTGGCTTCATATTGAGCTGCTGTGCGGGTATCCAACAGAATTGCTCCCTGATCCCTGACAGCCGCGATTGCGTCAGCAGCGCTGATGCGCGGAACGTCCGCGGCGGAAAGTACGATCGGGTTTCCAGTCTCTTTGCGGATTCCGCGATAGATCATGAAGCCAACAGCCAATGCAACAATCGCGACGACCAGATAGATGGGCAACAGTTTGTTTTTGTTTTGCTGAGGGATTCTACGTTTCATAGATTGAATTATTCCATGGGGTGATTAGCCTGTCGAGGGTGCGTATAAGGTGAGTTATCCGATGGAATATCAAAGAAATAGCATGGTTTGGACATTCTTTTTTACAAGTCCTTTATAATACTTTGAAACTCACCTGAGAGGGCATGATGCTCGAGATCAACGTTAACGGCGTTAGCTATTCATTGGATGAAGTACCTGGCGAAAAACTCAGCGACCTGTTGCGCCTGAGGCTGAAACTTACAGGCACAAAGGTTGGCTGCGGCGAAGGACGCTGCGGCATCTGCACGGTCCTGGTGGATGGCAAACCGGTACGATCCTGCATCACACGCGCCAGTAAAGCCCAGGGGAAGTCCATCCTCACAATTGAAGGTTTGCGTGGACTGAGGCCAGTCGAACGCCAGGATGAGCGCACAGACCTGCGCGCTCTGCATCCATTACAGGAAGCTTTTATCACCCACGGCGCAATCCAGTGCGGTTTCTGCACCCCAGGGCAGCTGATGCGCGCACATGCGCTTCTGTTGGAAAACCCTGATCCGAGCGTTAGTGAAATTCGCGAGGCGATGAACGACGTAGTCTGCCGCTGCGGCAGTTACGAGGCCATTGTTTCAGCGATCCAGGCGGCAGCCAGTTCAATTCGAACCGGAAATGCGGTGGAACCAAGGGTGATATCGCTGGGTAAGCAGGACCTCGTCCACGTGGGCAAGGCTGCCATTCGTCCCGACGCTGTGGCAAAAGCCATTGGTGGGGCAAAATATTCCGACGATCTTCAATTTGAGGGCATGCTTTTTGCGCGTGTTCTACGGGCAGGCGTCCCTTCTGGAATATTGAGAGGGCTGGATACAGCCGAAGCAGCCCGGCTGGAAGGGGTTAGGGCGGTTCTGACCGCGGCTGACCTGAAACACGAACGCCTTCATGGGGTTTATTCAAAGGATTGGCCTATCCTGGTGGGGATTGGCGAACGGGTGAGGTATGTGGGGGATGCCATCGCGATCGTGGCGGCGGATACACAAGCGATCGCGGATGAAGCTGTTTCCTTCATAAAAATGGACATTGAACCCCGTCCTGTGGTAAGCAATCCGATGCAAGCAGCAATGCCGGATGCCGAACGCGTGCACGAAAAGGGGAATTTACTCAAAAAAATCAAAGTTGGCAAGGGCGACCTCGACGCAGGTTTTGCCCAGTCTGATGTGATTGTCGAACACACTTTTTACACACCGTTTATGGAGCATCTCTTCATGGAACCAGAGTGTTCGATTGCGGTGCCGAAAGAAGACGGGGGTATGGATGTCTATGCAGGCTCTCAAATCCCCTACGAAGATCGCAGGCAGGTTGCGGAAGCCCTTGGCATGGCACCCGAGCAAGTACGCATCCGTGGTCAGAAAACCGGCGGCGCTTTTGGCGGCAAAGAAGATATCGCCGGGCAGATTCATGCTGCTTTACTGGCCGAAGCAACCGGCAAACCGGTCAAACTGTTGTTTACCCGGCGTGAAAGCATGATGGTGCACCCAAAAAGGCATGCCACGTGGACCAAAATCAAGCTGGGCGCGAAAAAGACTGGCGAGTTGCTGGCCGCAAAAACAGAAATATACGGTGACACAGGCGCTTATGCCTCGCTGGGTGTAGCGGTGATGACCAGGGCGACAACACATTCGTGTGGCCCATACGTCATTCCCAACACACTTTCAGAATGTTACGCCATGTATACCAACAACCCACCCGCAGGCGCTTTCAGGGGTTTTGGGGTGGTGCAGGCAATGTTTGGAATCGAATCAGCCATGGATATGCTGGCTGAAAAGCTCGAAATGGACCCGTTGGCATTGCGCAAGATCAACGCGCTTCGAAAGGGCAGTGAAACCAACACCGGGCACCGCCTTGAAGAAAGTGCCGGGCTGCCTGAGTGCCTCGAAGTTTTGGGAAGGCGCCTGGAAGAGATTGGTGTCACAGATCCCTGGACTCCCCAGGAAGAGGAAATTGACGGGAGAAGAGTGCTGACCTGCTGGGGGATGGCGTCTGGTTTCAAAAATACTGGTCTTGGGACTGGTACGGAAGACAGCAGCGGCGCGATTTTGCGTCTCCTGCCCGCGGGCAGGCTGCAGATCATGACGGCAGCCTCGGAAGTGGGGCAGGGGATGAACGCCACGCTGCAGTTGATCGCCGCGGAAGTGTTGGGAATTACGCCTGAGAATATCAATGTTTACTTGATGGATACCGCGTTGACGCCGGATGGAGGGGCAACCACCGCCAGCCGTCAAACTTACGTGACCGGTAATGCGGTGAAGAATGCCGCAAACGAACTAAAGAAACGCATTGGGATAATGCTGGCTGCAAAATTTGGATGTGAACCCACTCAACTGGTCTTTGGCGCTGAATGCATCCAAATGGACGATAAACAAATTGCCTGGCAGGAAGTTTACGACCTGCTGGAGAAGAGCCCTGAAGGTACATCAGTGCAAGTGCGTTACTCTGCCCCACAGACCTATTCACTTGAACTCGGGGGGAAGATCCACGTTGCTTATGGGTTCGGAGCCCAGGCAGTCAAGGTGGCTCTCGACTCTGAGACCGGCGAGGTTAAAGTTTTGCAGGTAATTGCGGCAAGCGATGCCGGCAGGGTCATCAATCCGCTCGGCTTCCAATCGCAGGTGGAAGGGGGCGTAGTGATGGGAGTGGGGCACGGAATACTGGAAGATTTTAAACTGGAAAACGGGGTCATCCTGAGCGATCGGGTTGCCAGATACGAAATTCCACGTATGAAGGACAGCCCACAGGTGGAGTCGTTGATCGTGGAAGATCCGACCTCCGAGGGACCTTATGGGGCAAAGGGTATTGGAGAATTAGTCTGCGTGCCCACCCCACCAGCAATCGCGAACGCGGTCTATAACGCGATTGGCTTGCGAGTGGACAGCCTGCCCATCACCAGGGAGAAGGTTAAAGCCTGGCTGGAAGGCAGAAAACAGCAGTAACAAAAGAGTGAGAATCTGGCATTCATATTGCAACGAATGGGTTGATTAGTCTCGTTAATCGAGGAGGTCTAACCACAGCAGGAGGCAGTATGAGCAGAGCATTTGGAATCGATATCAGCAAATACCAGTCCAGTAAGGATGGCAGCAAAAAGATGGACTTCACCGCGGTGCAAAATCACGCGGAGGAAGTCACGTTCATTGCGGCAAGGACCGGTATTTCGTGGGGATACACCGACCCGATGTTCAACCATTACTGGAACGAAATGGCGCGCATCAAAGCAATGCGCATAGCTTACCACGTGCTGTATTTTGGGGAAAGCGCCCTGGCGCAGATGGATTCGTTGTTCAAAATGCTGGATGGCAGAGCAAATTTTGCTTTTGATCGCATCGCGCTCGACCTGGAAGTTGCTGGAATCAACCCAAGAAACAGGATCACAGCCACGACGCAGAAGTGCGTGGATATTTGCAGGGCAAGGACCGGTTTCTTTCCGATCGTGTATTCGCGGGCGGAATGGGCGAACACTTACCTTTCGGTGGCAGATTTACCAACGCTTGACTGGTGGCTGGCGACCTATCGCAAGCCCCTGGTCTCGCCTCTGTACAGCCAGGAGCACGACGGTCCACCTTATCTGCCAAAAGGTGTGAGCACCTATCTGATCCACCAGACAGGCGATAGATGTAAATCGATCGGCGGCGTGAGTCACTATATGGATTACAACCGCTGGAACGGCGAAAAGGCGGATGTCTTGCGCTACTTCGGAAATCCAACCGGAGACGCCTTACCGGCAGAGAACAAAGTTCTTTTCACGGCAAAGTGCATCGTCAGCGCGCTTTACAAGCGCGGTGGTCCAGGACCAACCTTCCAGGTGGTGGGGAACCTGAACTTGGGAGACGTGGTTTCCGTTTATGAGGTAAATGATGGCTGGTATCGGATTGATCCAACCGCGCAGTTGTGGTGTTCGGGAAAAAGCACCTATCTCCAGAGATTGGGCGATACCCCGCCTGCAGGAAATGCCCTTTTTAAAGCCCAATGCATCGTTAAAGCATTATTCAAACGGGACGCGCCGAGTAAAAACAGCAAGGTAATTGGCAATCTGATTCAAGATGAAGTTATATCCGTGTACGAAGTGAAGGACGAATGGTATCGCATTGAACCCGGGCAGAGCGTCTGGGTTTCGGGTGCCAGTCAGTACATGCGCACGATCTAAAACTTTGAGAATTGACCTTACCCCCTCCCGTTTTTTGGGAATCAATTACTGGGTAAACCGTTTTTTAACCGCTAATTGGCAGGAAAATCAAGGTTGGACGATTAACCCAGCTTGCCAAAAATCGCCTATAATAATACTAATATCTTGACAATAAAGATTATGTGTTAAAATAGTTGACGAGTACACTACGTTCTCAGGGTATTAGGGATGCAACAAACCAAATTCGAGCTGTATAAATCACTAAAGTCGATTTTTCTTCACATCGACAATCATGAGAAGGCGTTTCTTGCACGGTTTGGCTTGAATATCCCTCGTTTTTTTGTGCTGATGCATGTTGAGAATAATCCTGGAATTAATTACATTGACCTTAGTGATCTGCTTCTCTGTACCAAGAGTAACACGACCCGTGTCATTAGAGGGATGCAAAAAGATGGTCTGATCAACCGGGAAAACGATCCAAATGACCGACGCAGCTATCAACTTACCCTGACGAAGGCAGGGCACGAATTATTTACCCGCGTCTACCCCAACTACAAGATGTTAGTTGAAGGATTAATGTCCAAGCTTGATAAGGCAAAACTTGAAGATTACCTTAAAGCAAGCTCTGAAATCGAAAACACCCTGACCCCTAACCGGGCGGAACCAATCTTAGGTTAAACTCCCGGGAGATCAGGATGGAATACAAAAACTATGGCAATAATGCCAAACCAGTTCTATCGTTTCAATTCAAAAGGAGAAAGAAATGAAGAAAAGCTATTTGTTTATTGCAATCGCTTTGATTGCAACTCTGCTTCTTGGCGCATGCGCTAAGCCGGCGGAGACCCCCGTTGCAACGGAAGCTCCCGTAGTTCAAGAGCCCGTTGTCGAAGAACCCACCGAAGCCCCAACTGAGGCTCCCGTGGAAGAACCAGTTGCCACCCTGCGTATTTGGGCTGACGAACAGCGCGCTCCCGTTCTGAGTGAACTCGGCGCCGCGTTCCAGGCTGAGTACGGTGTGGAAGTGGTTGTTGAGAATATCTCCGGCATCCGCGATCAGTTCCTCGTGGCTGCCCCCGCTGGCGAAGGTCCGGACATCATCGTCCTTGCTCACGACCAGCTGCCCGCCCTGACCGAATCCGGTTTGGTTGCCGAACTCGATCTCGGTGCCAAAGCAGCCGAATTCGACCCCGCATCCCTGAAAGCTTTCACCTATGAAGGCAAGCTCTACGGTATGCCCTATGCGCGTGAGAACCTCGGCTTTTTCTACAATGCCGACGTGGTCACCGAAGTCCCCACCACCTGGCAGGGTGTCTATGACCTGAGCAGAGAACTCATCGATGCAGGTAAAGTCCAATATGGTATTGTTTTGGCTGGCACCTCCTACGATGCCTATCCCTGGATGACCTCTCAGGGTGGTTACGTTTTCGGCGTTGACGAAAACGGCGACTACGACCCCACCGATGTTGGTGTTGGTTCTGAAGGCATGATTGCATTTGGCGAAATGGCTCTGCAGTGGAAGAACGACGGAATCCTTTCCGATAACCTCGACAACACCACCGCCAAATCCATGTTCCTGAACGGCGACGTCGCCTTCTTCATGAATGGTCCATGGGAAATCAATAACCTGAAAGACTCCGGTTTGAACTTTGGCATCGCCAAATTCCCCGATGGCGGTTATCCCTTCCTGGGTGTTCAGGGCTTCGCGGTCAACTCAATGTCCGAGAATGTTCTGCTCGCGCAGTCCTTCCTGACCGAATTCGTCGCAACTGAAGAAGCTATGCTGGCTCTCTATGAAGCCGATCCCCGCGCTTCTTCTTATCTCCCCGCTGCAGCTTTGATCGACGATCCTTATCTGCAAGGTATCGCAGAGGCCGGCGAGAATGCCGTCTCAATGCCCCTCATCCCCGCGATGGGTAAGGTCTGGGGTGACTGGGGCAATGCCCTGACCTTTATCTTCGACGGTTCCAAGACCCCCGCTGAAGCTTATACCTTCGCGCAGGAAGCTATCGTTGCTGCGATCAATACCGACACCACTGGCATGATCAACCTGCCTGGTTCCTGGCAGTTAGCTGCCGGTTATTGCGATACTGACTGGGATCCCAAGTGCCCGGATACTGCAATGACCCTTGGTGATGACGGTCTCTACACTGCCACCTTCACAATCCCTGCTGGCGATTACGAGGTCAAAGTTGCCCATGACGGTAGTTGGGATGAATCCTACGGTGACGGAGCTAACAACTACATGTTCACAGTCGCAGCCGATGGCGAAGTTACCTTCGTCTACGATCCCGAAACCCATCTTCTGGACATTCAACTGCCCTAAGATTTAGTCTGTCTGGAGGCTTGCTCGTGCAAGCCTCCTTTTTTTCAACAGGGAAAGGAGAATTATGTGATGGACGCAAATCTGACGCCAACCAAAGGTGAATTTGCCAAAAAGACCATCCTGGGTGCTGGTAATTTATTCACCGCTCTGATCATTCTCGTTGTTGATATCGCCCTGGGATTTTTTGCGTTTAAACTCTTTAGTCTTGGCTATATCCCACTGGGAATTTGTTTTGTTCTTATCATCATCATGATCAGCGTAGCCTTCCTGGTCCCAAAAGCCCACATGTTCAAATGGATGGCAATTGGGCTTTCAGCCTGGCTTCTTTTTTCTATTTTTCCCATTGTTTATACGATCTATAATGCTTTCACCAACTATGGTGACGGTCACCTGATCTCTCAAGCCCAAGCTATCGAACAGATTCAGGCGCAGACCTATCTGCCCGAAACCGGTAAAGCCTATGAATGGATCGCTTACCGTTCTGAAGCCAACGAATACTTACTCTGGGTCAAGGACGCTGATGGCAACACCATGCTGGTCACCCAGGTTGATGCGGAAGGCGAGGCCGAAGTCCCGCTTGTCAGCGGTGAAAATGGCATTGGAGAAATTGACGCAGATGGAGCCCCTGTCACAATTGAGGGCTACAAGCGCCTCAACCGTATCCTTGCTTCCACGGATAAAAACCTGACCAACATCAAGTTTGGCGATCCAGAAAACACCATCCAGGTACGGTCCCCATCGGAAGCCGCGGAGTTGCTGCCTCTCTATGCTTATGATCCTGAAGCCAACACCTTTACCAATGAAGTTACAGGAACGGTGTATTACGACAAGGAAGGAACATATACAGCTAACAATAAAGAGCAGCTGATCCCTGGTTACACTGCCGTTGTTGGCGGGAAAAACTTTGTCCAGTTCGTCAACAGTCCCGGCTTGCGCGGACCCTTGGTGACGATCGTGATCTGGAACTTCCTGTTTGCCACCTTCAGCCTTTTGTTGACCTTCTCCGTAGGCTTGCTGATCTCCATTATTTATGGCGATCCCAAGTTCAAGGGCAAGAAAATCTTACGCTCGCTGTTGCTGATCCCCTACACCATTCCCAGCCTGATCACGATCTTAATTTGGCGCGGTATGTTCAACCCAGATTTGGGCGTCATCAACCGCATGCTCGAGAGCGTCTTCAACATTTCGCCCCGATGGTTCACGGAGCCATGGCTGGCGCGAATCGCCTTGCTTGTCGTCAACACCTGGCTGGGTTACCCCTACTGGATGTTGGTCACCAGCGGTGCTCTGCAATCCATTCCCGGTGATATTTATGAAGCAGCTGAAATTGATGGAGCCAGTGGCTGGCAACAGTTCAGGAACATCACCCTGCCCCTCCTGCTTGTCAGCGTGGGACCTCTGATGATTTCTTCCTTCATCTTCAACTTCAACAATTTCAACCTGATATATGCTTTCATCAATGGCGGGCCGCCAATTCCGACCGCGACAACACAGGCAGGTTACACCGACATTATTATCAGCTATGTCTACAACCTGGCTTTTGCCAGTGGACGCGGCGTGCAATATGGCTATGCTTCAGCTATTTCGCTGGTGCTGTTCATGCTAATCGCGGTTATGTCATTGCTGCAATTCAAGTTCACAAACATGTGGGAGGAGGTTGGCGAAAATGTCTAAGAAACCATCATCCGTCAAACGCAGTCGAACCATGGGCTTGGTATGGCGCTGGGCTCTCGCTGCTGTCTTGATCCTCTTCAGTATCTTCCCGGTACTGTGGATCGTTTCAGCTTCGATCAACCCCGTCAATGACCTGGCAAATCAAAAACTGATCCCGGACAACTGGAGTTTTGACAACTTCCGCCAACTGGTGACGAATCCGATTTTCCCCTTCTTCACCTGGCTGAAAAACTCGTTGATCATCTCGACAGTTTCCACGCTGCTAACCCTTTCACTGACCACACTGGCAGCTTTTGCTTTCTCGAGATTCCGCTTTAGAGGGCGCCAGGGCATGCTGAAATCCATCCTGCTCATCCAGAGCTTTCCCAACCTATTGGCGATCGTGGCTCTATTCACCATCATCAAGCAAATTGGGGACATCTTCCCGCTGTTTGGGCTGAATACCCATGCAGGGTTGATCCTGGTTTACTCAGGTGGTGCGATGGGCATGAACATCTGGCTGATGAAGGGCTATATGGATACCATCCCGCGTGACATTGACGAATCGGCTCACGTGGACGGCGCAACCGACTGGGAGGTGTTCTCGAAGTTAATTTTGCCTCTGCTGCGACCAATTCTGGTTGTTATCTCCATCCTGAGTTTCATCGGGACCTACGGCGAATTCATTATCGCCCGCACCCTGCTCACTCAGCGTGAGATGCAGACTGTTATGGTGGGTTTGCAAATCTTTACAGCCGGGCAGTACACCAAGAACTGGGGCATCTTTGCCGCCGGTGCCTTGATTGCCGCCCTGCCGATCATGATCATCTACCTGATCCTCCAGGACCAGATCGTTGGCGGTCTGACCCAGGGCGCTGTCAAGGGTTAGACACTACAATATTCAAAAAGAGAGGGTCAACGACCCTCTCTTTTTTATGCCCTTCGTAGGGCAGAATGCGCTTCATTTGCGCACTCCGACACTGTCATCCTGAGTAAAGCGAAGGATCTGTTTCTTGATTATCAGATTCTTCGCAAAAGAGGCTCAGAATGACATGAGTCGCCTACACGAGCTTCTCTTACCACATCAATTATTTGACAAACTGTTCTTATTCTGCCAGGATGGTAATGCCTGAACCGGGGGTGACGGAGCCGATCTGCCACATGGGGATCGCGCGCGCGTCAGCTTCTGCCTGGAACCGCGCGGCTTTGGCCTCCGGGACGGCAATCAGCAGCCCGCCACTGGTTTGGGGGTCGTAGAGCAGGGTCTGGAGGTTGATAGAAAGCTCGCCTTCTACGGTAACTTTGGGGCTGAAGTAGAGCAGGTTGTCCGATGCTCCGCCGGGGAAGGTGTAGGCATAAGCAAATTTCTCTGCCGCCTTCATGAGGCGAATGCTGGGGTAGTGGATGCGCAGGGCGACCCCGCTTGCCTCTGCCATCTCGGTGGCGTGACCCAGGAACCCGAAACCCGTTATGTCGGTGGCGGCATGGAGGCCAAAGTCAACGGCGAGTTGGGCGGCATCGCGGTTGAGGAGTTTCATCCAGGTGACGGCATCTTCGAGTTCATCAGGGGAGGTGAGGCTGCGTTTGAGGGCGGTGGTGATGACGCCCGCGCCAAGCGGTTTGGAGAGGAAGAGGCGGTCGCCGGGACGCAAACCAGCTTTGGTGAGAATTTGGTTATTCTGGACGATCCCGAGGGCTACCAGTCCAAACTTGGGTTCATCATCCTTGATAGAGTGCCCGCCTGCGATGACAACGCCGGCTTCGAGGGCTTTTTCAGCAGCACCGCGCACGATTGCTTGCGTGACATCCATCGGCAGTGTGGCAGGGAGGGCTGAAATGTTGAGAGCAAAGAGCGGTTTGCCGCCCATCGAGTAGACATCAGAAAGGGAATTGGCGGCAGCGATGGCGCCGTAGTCGTAGGGGTCATCGACAACAGGGGTAAAGTAGTCGAGGGTGGCGACGAGCGATTGTTTGTCGTCGAGGCGCCAAACAGCAGCATCGTCGGCGGAATCGAGCCCGATGAGGAGATCAGGGTAAGAGTGACCCTGAAATGTTTCTTTGATTGGCAGCAGAACCTGCGCCAGCGTTTCCGCGTCGACTTTGGATGCTCAGCCCGCGCAAGCGGAGAGCGAAGTCAGGCGGATGGGTGGGGTGTTAGTCATGGGTCAATCTTACCTGACTTTTGGTTTTTATGGGGTGGAAATGTGTAGAGGGTTTGTGAAATGTGGGGGTTGAAGTCCGGCCTGGAGTTATATAGAATCAGGTCACTTAGTAGAAAGGATTAAGATGAAAAGAAATACTATTGCAATTTTGGCAATGAGTTTAGTAGCAATCCTGGTGCTTGGAGCGTGTTCTCCCAGTGTAGAGCCTACAGCGGTACAGGAAGCGCTGGTGGAGCAAGAAGAACCAATGGCACAGGCGTATCCGATTGAGACCGAAGAGGCAGCATCTGAGATGACAGACGCTGAGATGGAAGCGCTGATCTCGGAAAAGATTGAGGATAATCACACGCTTCAATTCATCCTCGGGCAAGAGAAGACCGCAGAAGAGTGGTCGGAAACTCTCGACCGCATGATCCAGTATGGTGCCAAGATCAGTCCTGAAGAGAAGACAATTATCATCGAGTGGCTGGTAAACCGAAATTAGTGGGTTAGAAAAGTTGTTTTAGAAAAAACCGGGATATGGTCCCGGTTTTTTGTTTTGGAAGAAATGTTGGAAAGAGACTGAGGGGTTGGACTGACACGTGAGAATTTGGGGGTGGAATTGCTCACCAAAAAACGATGGATGGGTGTAAACTTGTGCAGATATTCGGATAAACGCATATAGGAGACTGATGGAAAAGGATCATCTCGACCAAGAGTTGAGCTTGCTGCACGAGCGGATCTGTCCGGCTTTGAACCATCCCTTGCGGATGAAGATTTTGTGCCTGTTGAATGCGAGATCGCTGAACGTGGGCGAGTTGACCATGGAATTGGGCATCCCGCAAAGTTCAGTCTCACGGCATTTACGCGTATTGCGCGAGAGGGGGCTTGTGCAGGCTGAGCGGCAAGGGACCACGATCTGGTATGCGTTGGCAGAACCGGAATTGGCCATTGTTATTGATATTTTACGCAGGATCCTTGGCAGGCAGCTTGAGAGCCACATGGATCAGGCACAGACAATTTTAAGAGTAATGTCTCAGGAGGCATAAATGAAGGTAGTGATCATTGGTGGAGTGGCAGGCGGGGCAAGCACGGCGGCGCGATTGCGGCGTGTGGATGAGGATGCGGAGATTGTAATGCTCGAGAAGGGACCGTATGTGTCGTTCGCGAATTGCGGACTGCCATACTACCTGAGCCGCACCATCAACGAGCGGGAGAAGCTGATGGTGACGACACCTCAGAGCTTGAAGGAGATGCTGAATATCGACGCACGCCCCAACAGCGAGGTGGTTGCGATTGATCGTGAGGGCAAGAGCGTGCTGATCAGGGAGCACCCAGGCGGCAGGGAGTACAGCGAAAACTACGAAAAGCTGGTGCTGGCGCCCGGAGCAGAGCCGATCGTACCGCCATTGCCGGGAGTGGACCTGGAGGGAGTGTTTGAACTGCACAACATACCCGAGCTGGATGCGCTGGATGCCTACATCCAAGCGAAGCAAGTCAAGCGGGCTGTGGTGATTGGGGGCGGCTTCATCGGCTTGGAAGTAGCGGAAAACCTGGCGGAAACCGGGATAAGCGTCAGCGTTGTGGAAATGCTCAACCAGGTAATGGCGCCGGTTGACTATGAAATGGCAGTGGAGGTGCACGAACACCTGGCGCTGCATGGGATCGGGCTGGTGTTGGGTGATGGGCTGAATGCGATCGAGAAGGTGGAAGGCAGTGAGGCGCTGAAGGTGCACACCAGAAGTGGCAAGGAACTGGAGACCGACCTGGTGGTGCTGTCAATTGGCGTGCGTCCGAACACAAAGCTGGCGAAGGAAAGTGGGATTGAAGTGACCCAGCGCGGGCACATCGTCACGAATGAACGCATGCAGACCTCGGATCCTGATATTTATGCGGTTGGGGACGCGGTGCAGGTGAAGTCTGCCATCACTGGTCAGCCCACGTCTTTGGCAATGGCAGGACCAGCCAGTCGGCAGGGGAGAGTGGCGGCGGATAACATCGCCGGCAGAGACATGACCTTCAAGGGCGTGTCGGGGACCTCGGTGGTGAAAGTATTTGATCTGACGGTGGCTTCAACCGGCATGAACAGCCGGCAGTTGACGCAGGCAGGGATAGCTTTCGAGTCAGTAGCAACGCACAATAACAATCATGCCAGCTATTATCCGGGGGCATCCCCGATCCATCTGAAACTGTTGTTTGGACCTGAGGGTCAGATTTATGGCGCACAGGCTGTGGGAACAACGGGCGTGGAGAAACGCATCGATGTGATTGCCACGGCAATGCACGGCAAGTTGAGCGTGTTTGACCTCGAGGACCTGGAACTGAGTTACGCGCCGCCCTTTGGCTCGTCGCGGGATCCAGTGAACAATATTGGCTTTGCGGCTGCGAATATGCTCAGGGGGGACTGCCCGGTGAAGCACTGGGATGAGATTGCGGCTTTAGATAGTGAGGAATGGTTCCGGCTGGACGTTAGGGAGCAGGAAGAACTGGCTGTGGGAGCAGTGGACGGGGCGTATAACATTCCGTTGGGTGAACTGAGAAGCCGGCTGGCTGAACTGCCGAAAGACAAGAAAATCCTGATAAATTGCGCAACCGGGCAGCGTTCTTATTTTGCAACCAGGCTGCTGCGTCAGAAGGGCTTCGATGTCTATAACCTTTCTGGTGGATATAAAACTTATGCGTTAGGGGCTGCGGCACCCATAGAGCCAAAGCTGATGGAGGTTAAACCTGTGGTAAATGTGGAGAAAGAAGAAGTTAAAGCGGTCACCGGAGGCAATCAGTACCAGTTGGATGCCTGCGGTTTGCAGTGCCCGGGACCGATCCTGAAGCTTTACACCAAAGTCAAAGAGATGGAAGACGGCGACCAGGTGACGGTGAAGGCGACAGATCTGGGCTTCGCGCGGGATGTGGAAGCGTGGGCAAAATCTACCGGCAACCGCTTGTTATCCCTTGAGGCGAAGGCGGGAGAGATCACCGCGGTTGTGCAAAAGGGTACCGCTGTGGTGGCGGCAACGCCGGCGAGTGAGACGCAAGCACAAAAACATACCAAAGGCGAAGACCTGACAATGGTGGTGTTCTCAGGGGAACTGGATAAGGCGATCGCGGCGTTCATCATTGCCAATGGATTTGCCTCCATGGGGCAGCAGGCGACGCTCTTTTTCACCTTCTGGGGTCTCAACATCCTGAAAAAGCCCAAAGCGCCTGCGATTAAAAAGACTTTCATAGAGAAAATGTTTGGTTGGATGCTGCCGAGGGGAGCAAACAAGCTGAAGCTTTCGCAGATGAATATGGGTGGAGCAGGAACCGCCATGATCAAAGGCATCATGCAAAAACATAACGTGGACTCCCTGCCTGAGATGATCAAAACTGCCCAGGCAAATGGCGTGAAATTGCTGGCATGCCAGATGTCGATGGAATTGATGGGCATCAGGCAGGAAGAGCTGATTGATGGCGTGGAGTTGGCAGGTGTCGCGACTATGGCAGCCGCGGCGAGCAACTCGAACACCCATTTCTTTATCTAAAATCCATTACTTGCAATAACAAGAAGACCCCAGCCTGGGGTCTTCTTGAATTAATGTTACTTGTCTCGTATTTGTCACTAAAAATGAAAGCCCTCTGAGAATCAACCCCGGGGAATGTCTTTGACGCGGATCATGAGCAGGGTGGCGATGGCGATGAAGAAGGCTGACACGACAAACATGACATTGTAGTCAAATTGGGCTACCAGCAAACCAGCCAGGACGGGAGCAAGCAGCAGGAAGGAGCCTGTCAGCGTGCGACCCATGCCGAGGTAGGTGGGTCTGAGCGATTCTTCGCCCAGTTCCATGATGAGCATGCTGTCGCCGACGCCAACTCCGGAGTGATACAGACCAAACAAAGCAAAGACCAGGTAGTAGAGCCAGATGTTTTTGCTCATGATGGCAACCAGAAGAGCGGTAAACCAGCAGATAAAAGACAAAACCATGATTTTCTTGGGACCAATACGGTCGCCAACAGCCCCCCAGAAAGCGTAACCCAACACGCCGCTGGCCAGGATGACGCCGGTGAAGATAGCTGCCTGCTCATCGGGAAGGTTGAAGGTTTTGATCGCATACACCGCGATGAAGGCTGTAGCCATGTTGCCAATGAAAGAAATCGAGCGGGCGATCAGGTAAAGGCGGAAGTTGGCATCCTTTTTTAGAATTCGCCCAAACATGCTGAAATCAATAGCAGATTTTTTTGCTTTTGGTGGCTCGGGATCCAAGGCAGACTGGATCACTTGCTCCGGTTCAGGCTCGCGATTCTGGATGTAGCTGACGAATGACAGCCATTGGATAATCACGGCGACTGCAAAACCAAGAGCGTAGTTCCGTGGATAACTCAAATTGGCGAGGATGAGACCAGTGATCACCGATCCAAGGATGCCAGCCCCCTGACCAAAGACGCGCGAAAAACCAAAGAATCGCCCGCGATGGCTGATGGGAATAACACGAGCCATAACCTCCTGCCAGGGCAGGGCAGACATGCCGCCGGCAATGCCCCGCCAGGTCGTAAGCAGAATGAGAAGGATGAGGGCAGTTGATTTTCCGATATTTGGGATTGCAAGCGCAAGAAACGGAAAAAACACATAGGGAATTCTTTCGGCAACGCCCAGGCGGATCGAGAGAGGCAGGATCTTGCGAGTGTGGGTGACCCTGGATGCGAGAAACATCTGAGGCAAAAACCAACCGGCGTTGACGATAGCCGGCATGAGACCGATGATGAAAGGATTATCGGTGAGGGTGGCGGCAAAGACAGGCATGATGGTGTTGATATTCCAAAAACTGTCAGACATGAAGAAGAAACTGATATCCAGGGTGTTGATGATGGCATTATGGCGAAAATTCTTCGCCACGGATGCCGGGACTTTGTCCTCTGGGCGGATGCGGAATATATTAGTAACAAGGTAGCTAATGCGATTGGCCATAGGTGTTGTGGGTAGATTATAAAAGGAAATGGAGATTTAGGACCCTTTTTGTGTAATTAGTTTGGACGAATAAAAATCTGGTCTCGCAAAGAGCAATCTTTTTGGTATTGACATTCGGTAATAAATTTGTTATCCTATTGTTAATCTTTACTAACGCGCGTTAATAGTTGCTAAGGAAACTAATGAGTAGGAGAGTTACCAGTCAGGACGTGGCAGACCTGGCAGGAGTATCAAGAACTACTGTCTCTTTTGTCCTGAATAACGTCCATCGCTTCTCAATCCGCCCCGAGACGGCAGAAAAAGTCCGTCTGGCTGCCCAGCAACTGGGCTACTACCCGAACGCGTCCGCCAAAGCTCTTGCTTCCAACCAAACAAAAAATATCGGCCTTATCATCAGCCGTGCCCCGCAATATGTCGCTTCCGACCCCTTCCTCCCGCAGATTTTGAGCGGGCTTTTAGACGCGCTAAAACAAAATTCACAGGGCTTGTTGCTGGAATGGGTGGAACCGGGGCAGCAACTGCAGACCTACCTTGAACTTACCCGGGCGCACCACATTGACGGCATGATCCTGATGACACCCCGCCTGGATGATCCAGGCCTGCGGGCTTTGGAAGAAGCGGATATCCCGGTAGTCGTGATGGGCTACATCCCCGGATCCTCCCTGCATTCGGTAGATGTGGACAACCTCACATCAGCTGAGGCTGCCGTGAACCATTTGATCGGCTTAGGGCACAGGTGCATTGCCTGTATCACCAACGCCCCTTTGCCTTATAGCTCAGCCATTCAAAGGCTGGATGGTTATAAATCAGCGCTTCAGAAGGCAGGCATCGAATTTAAGCCTGAGTTGGTGCGCGAAGCAGATTTTGATATCAAAAGCGGTCATCAACAGATGAAATCCCTGCTCCAATCAGACCAGGAGTTCACAGCCGTTTTTGTCGCAAGTGATAATGTCGCCTTGGGGGCATATTCTGCCCTGAGCGAGGCCGGGCTTTCAATTCCGGATGACATATCAATTGTTGGTTTTGACGACATTCCAATGGCATCTTTTGTCACGCCTACCCTCACAACTGTGGCGGTATCGGGGCAGGAGATTGCCATCGAATCGTATAATTTACTTACTCGTTTAATGCGTGGAGATCTACCCGAGTCCCGCTCGGTTACTTTGCCAACGCGTTTGATCCCTCGCGAATCTTCACGGGAGATAGGAAGGAGAGCAAAAAGAGGAGAAAGAGGAGCTGAGAAGACGTCTGCCAAGTTTGTAAGTTGTTTCAAAGATTAAAACTTTTTCAAAGGAGAAACTATGTTTAAGAAAAATGTACTTTGGTCAACATTAGCCATTTTGCTAGTCGCGACCATGCTGCTTGGTGCCTGCCAGGCTGCGCCTGTTGAAGAGCCTGTTGTGGAAGAACCGGTTGAAACCGTGGAAGCTCTGCCACAAGGACAGGAACTTGCCAATGCTTATGCTGGCATGTACAGTGGCAAAGTTGTCACGATGGCTGGTCCGTTCACTGACCAGGATGAGGTCATCTTTAATGATTCCATCAAGGGATTTGAAGATATGACCGGCATCGATATTCAATATACCGGCTCCAAGGAATTTGAAGCCAACATCAACATCCGCTTGGATGGTGGTGATCGCCCCGATATTGTGGACTATCCCCAACCCGGCCTTTTGCAGTACGCCGTGTCCAAGGGCTATGCCATCGACATGACCACTCTGATCAATCCTGACTGGATCAAGACCAACTACAGTGATGCATGGCAGGAACTTGGCACCATGGAAGGTCCCAACGGACCCATCGTGGCTGGCATTTGGGCTCGCGCCAATGGTAAGTCCTTCGTCTTCTATCCCAAGAAGGCTTTTGATGCCGCTGGCTACACTGTTCCCACCACCTGGGAAGAGATGATGACCCTCACAGAACAGATTGCTTCTGATGGTGACACCCCCTGGTGTATCGGGATCGAATCTGGTGCTGCCACTGGCTGGACCATGACCGACTGGATCGAAGACCTGATGCTCCGTGTTGCTGGTGCTGAAGCCTACGACCAATGGGTTGCTGGCGAACTTAAATTCGACTCACCTGAGATGAACGAAGTGCTCGATTACATCGAAGCTATCTGGTTCAATGACGACTATGTGTATGGCGGACGCGCCGCTATCCCCACCATTAACTTTGGTGATGCCCCCAAACCCATGTTTGAAGATCCGGTGAAATGCTGGTTCAACCGACAGGGTAACTTTGTGACCTCCTTCTTCCCTGAAGAAGCAGTTGCGGGTGAAGATTATTCCTTCTTCTACCTGCCTGGTATTAAGGAAGAACATGGCAGCCCAGTGCTCGGCGCTGGCGACATCTATGCCGTCTTCAATGATCGCCCCGAAGTGCGCGCTGTCATCCAATACTTCTCAACCGGTGAATCCCTCAAGGTTTGGGTTGAGCAGGGTGGCGCCATCCTGACACACAACGATGCTTCCCTCGACTGGTACGTGGATCCCGTGACCCGCGGTGTGGCTGAAACCATCCGCAACGCGACCACCTTCCGCTTTGATGGTTCCGACTTGATGCCGGGTGCCGTTGGAGCTGGTACCTTCTGGAAGTACATGACCGATTACGTTTCCGGCTCAGTCACACGACAGGAAGCCCTTCAGCAGATTGATGCCTCCTGGCCGCAGTAATACTGAAGCCAAAATAAGTTAGCATAAGAACTGGAGAGCAGGGTACAAATCCAAGCCTGCTCTCCAAAGCATAGACTCCAAACAGCTGAGGAGGTGACTGGATGAATGTAGTAGAAGCTAAGACACCAACACCAGATGGCAATAATACGATAAACAAAATCCTGGCGTGGTTTGGCACCACCCTGGGTCAAATTCTGGTATCCATTTTCGTCCCTGCACTAACCTTTTTGGTATTGTGGCAGGGATATTTATTTCTTCAAAGAGCCCAGGCTCCCCAAATCGTTCAAGTATTAGTGGCAATTGTCTGGGGTGTTGGCGGTGTCGCCTTGCTCTACGTGGTCACTAACTGGCTGGTTATGAAATTACCCAAGCGGGCTTCAAGAGTACTGCAGCCTTTCGTTTTTGTAGGTCCTGCTGTGGTGATCATGGCCTGGTTCCTGGCAATTCCGGTATTTCGCTCACTGATCGCAAGTTTCCGCAACAACCTTGGGAGCGAGTGGGTTGGACTTGAGAATTATAAGTATGCTTTCACCGACCCGCGTATGCTTGAGACCTTCCGCAACAATTTGCTGTGGCTGATTTTTGGCACGGCTTTCAGCGTGGGGCTGGGGCTGCTGATCGCAACCCTGGCAGACCGTACTAAAGCCGAAGTAGTCTATAAGTCAATCATTTTCACCCCCATGGCAATCTCTTTTGTTGGCGCGGGTGTGATCTGGAAGTTCATCTATACCTACAAAGGTGTTGGTGTGGGAATCCAGGAAATTGGCTTGTTAAACGCACTTGTTACAGCTCTGGGAGGCACGCCACAACCGTGGTTGAATCTTCCACCGTGGAACAACTTTCTGCTCATCATCATCATGATCTGGCTGCAGACTGGCTATGCCATGGTGATTCTCTCCAGCGCTATTAAAGGCGTGCCAGCAGAATTATTGGAAGCGGCTCGCATTGACGGTGCCACCGAGATAAAAGCATTTTTCTCAGTCATTGTGCCCTATATCAAAGGGACCTTGCTGACAGTGACCACTACTATCGTGATCTTCAGCCTGAAGACTTTCGATATTGTACGCGTGATGACGGGTGGCAATAACGGTACAAACGTGATTGCGAATGAGTTTTACCTGCAAAGCTTCACATACACCGACGCAGGTAAGGCTTCGGCAATCGCTATTGTTTTGTTGCTTCTGGTTACCCCGGTCATTTTCAACAACGTTCGCCAATTCAATCAATCAAGGAGGGGTTTCTAATGGCTAAGAAAACCTTCAAAACTGACAAGCAAAAGTCTGCCTTTTGGAACAACTTCATCCTGATTGTTATTTGCATAATCTGGCTGGTTCCTATACTCGGTATTTTGATTACCTCATTCCGTCCCAGTGAAGAAATCTTCCGCAGTGGCTGGTGGAATGTATTCCCCCACAAAGAGAATGTGGAGATTGAACGCATCGTGCTGCCGGAATCTGTAGACCTCGATGGCACATTTGAGATATTGGGCAAAACTGCCACATTCGAAGAGTTTCGCAATACAGTTGAATTGGATGACGGCCGCCTGATTACCTGGTATGGCAACAAACGCTCACGGACCGCTATTATTTCTGAGGAACGCTGGGTTGGTTTTGCAACTAATCTGACCTTAAAAAACTACTCAGACGTAATTGGTGGAAAAACGATCAGCTATAAAAACGCTGAAGGTCAGACCATCACGCGAACAGGTAATAACCTTGGAGGCGCATTCCTTAACTCCCTGGCTGTTACCATCCCGGGCACGATTATCCCAATCCTGATTGCGGCATTTGCTGCTTTCGGCTTTGCCTGGCTGGAATTCCCCGGGCGGAACATTGTCTTCACCATTATTGTGGCTTTGCTGGTAGTACCCTTGCAAATTGCCCTGGTTCCCGTCCTGAAGGACTATGTGAACATGGGGCTCAATGGAACGTTTTTGGGCATTTGGTTGGCTCATGCTGGCTTTGGCTTGCCGCTGGCTACCTACCTGCTCTTTAATTACATTGGTACTATTCCCCGTGAATTGTTGGAATCGTCCTACATTGACGGTGCTTCCAACTTCACCATCTTCACCAAGCTGATCCTGCCTCTGTCTGTTCCTGCTCTGGCATCTTTCGCCATCTTCCAGTTCTTATGGCTCTGGAACGACTACCTGGTCGCCCTGGTCTTCCTGGGAGAGAAAAACCAGACGGTAACCATCGCGGTTGCGCGTTTGGTTGGAGAAAAAGGACAGGACTGGCATTTGATGACCTCGGCAGCTTTTGTCAGTATGATCCTGCCGCTACTGGTCTTCCTCGGATTGCAGCGCTACTTTGTGCGCGGCATGATGGCCGGTTCGGTCAAAGGTTAGCGCTTATTCATCACGCTGGTTCTTTTGGAGCCAGCGTGATTGATTTAACAGAACTCTTGCCAATGGTTTGATGCGGGAGCTTGGTTCAAAACGCCGGCAGAATTCCTTTCCATGCCTGTTGTGTGTTGATCCCTCCTGCCAAGTGACTGATGTTTATCTAAAAGAATGATGCGAGAGGTGCGCCATGCTTCAAGAAACACCATGGTATAAAGATGCCATTTTCATGGAACTTAACACCCGTGCCTTCAAGGACAACGACGCTGACGGATGGGGGGACCTGCCCGGTTTGACCTCCAAACTGGACTACATCAGGGATTTGGGGGTGGACGCGATCTGGCTCTTGCCGATCATGCCTTCTCCGTTGCGGGATGATGGCTATGACGTCAGTAATTTTTGTGATATTTTTCCTGCTTATGGCAATTTGGACGATTTCAAGAAGCTGATTGAACAGGCCCACGAACGGGGTTTGAAGATTATCGTGGAGATCATTCCAAACCACACCTCCGATCAACATCACTGGTTCCAGGCCTCGCGTGATCCGCAGCACCCGGAGCACGCAAAGTACCGTGATTGGTATGTCTGGTCTGACACCGATCAGAAATACCAGGACGCAAGGATCATTTTTACTGACTCGGAAACCTCCAACTGGACATATGACCCGCTGAGGGGGCAGTACTTCTGGCACAGGTTTTATTCAAGCCAGCCGGATCTGAATTATGACAACGAGGACGTTCAGCAGGCGATGCTGGATGTTGTCAAGTTTTGGATCGATTTGGGGGCGGACGGGCTGCGCGTAGACGCCCCGCCATACCTCTTTGAACGGGAAGGTACAAACTGCGAGAATTTGCCTGAAACCCACGCTTATCTGAAGCGCATGCGCAAATTTGTGGACGAATACAGCCCTGATACGCTCCTTCTCAGCGAAGCCAACCAGTGGCCAGAGGACGTGATTGAGTATTTTGGCGACGGTGATGAAATGCACATGAACTTCCATTTTCCGCTCATGCCGCGGCTTTTCATGGCGCTTGCGAAAGCGGACCGCACGCCGATCGAGGAGATCCTGGCTCGCACGCCTGTCTTACCTGATGGCTGCCAGTGGGGGAGCTTCTTGCGCTGCCATGACGAGCTGACGCTCGAGATGGTAACCCCGGAAGAACGGGAGTGGATGTGGGAGTTTTACGCGCCAGACCCGAAGCAGCGTATCAACATGGGTATCCGCCGCAGGCTGGCGCCGCTCTTGGAAAACGACAAACGCAAAATCTTGTTGATGCATTCGATGCTGCTGACGATGGTAGGCTCGCCCTTCCTGTACTATGGTGACGAAATTGGCATGGGCGATAGCGTGGACTTGTTCGACCGCAACGGACTCCGCACTCCGATGCAGTGGGATGGCTCACTTAATGCCGGATTCTCAGACGCGGATCCCGCTAAGCTTTACGCGCCGGTGATCAAAGATGAAGTCTACGGTTATCAATGGGTGAACGTGGCGGCACAGGAAGCTGACCCGAATTCGTTGCTCAACCGCCTGCGGCACATGATCAGCGTGCGGAAGGAACATGCCCTTTTTGGCAGAGGGGACTTCGCCTGGAAAGCCTTCAGTTTTGAGTCCAAGGCAGTGGTCGTATACCAACGATCCTGGCAGGGGCAACGGGTGGTAGTGCTGAACAACCTGAGTGGTGAGGAAGTCAGTGGCTGGATCCCGGAAACAGCGCAGAGTTTTGAGGACCTGCTGACTGGTGAAACCATCCTGCCTGGTGATTACACGCTCAAGCCTTATGGTTACGTCTGGCTGAAACCAATAGGTCCGGACAAACCCAATGTTCCGACTGGCCCCAACGCGCCACAACCCGGCTACTTGGGATCAGATAAACAGTAAGGCCTGGGAGAAGAACGAATGAAAGCTGGAATTTTGGACCTCCATCGTGAAGCCAGCCGTGTGTTGGCACGTCTCTTACCCAACTTGGAACAAGCGCTGACCGTCTCCATTAAAGAAGACCCACAAGCCTGGAAAACCTTTGTCCGGCATCTCGAAGCCCATTTTGACCACCTCTTTCAACTCTATCATCTCCTTTACGGCACCCGCTATGACATGCTCTTTCACCTGGAAAACCTGTTGAAGAGCATGGCCAAAGCAGCTTTTGAGCGACCTGCGGATTTGCGTGAACTTGACCGGCAGCGGGAGCAAGACCCGCTCTGGTTCCAATCCAACCAGGTGTTGGGCGGCGTGTGTTATGTAGATCTTTTCGCGGGCAATTTGCAAGGCATCCGCGCCAAAATCCCCTACTTCAAAGAGCTTGGGCTGACCTATTTGCACCTCATGCCCCTCTTTAAAATGCCTGAACCCGAAAACGATGGCGGTTATGCCGTCAGCTCTTTTCGGGAAGTCCACCTACCTTTGGGTACCATGGCGGAATTGGCACAACTCTCACGTGAACTGCGCGCCGAAGGCATCAGCCTGGTGCTGGACCTGGTGATCAACCACACTTCCAATGAGCATGAATGGGCACTCAAAGCCAAAGCCGGCGACCCGGATTACCGCGACATGTATGGCATTTTCCCGGATCGGACTGTGCCCGATCTTTACGAAAAAACTCTGAGAGAAATCTTCCCGGACGAACACCCGGGAGCTTTTACCTGGTTCGAAGACATAAAATCCTGGGTTTGGACCACCTTCCATTCCTATCAGTGGGATCTGGATTACAGCAACCCGGTGGTTTTCAACCGTATGAGCGAAGAGTTGCTTTTCCTCGCCAACCAGGGCGTGGAAATCTTCCGCCTGGACGCGGTCGCGTTCATCTGGAAAGAACTGGGCACGTCCTGCGAGAATCTCCCCGAGGCACATGCCATTTTGCAGGGCTTTAATGCCATAACACGTGTGGTTGCGCCTTCCATCCTGTTTAAATCTGAAGCCATCGTGCATCCTGATGAAGTGGTCAAATACATCTCACCTGAAGAATGCCAGCTTTCCTATAACCCCCTGTTGATGGCGCTGCTTTGGAACAGCCTGGCAACACGCGAGGTTAATTTGCTTTCGCAGGCGCTGGAAGAGAGGTTTGAGCTTCCAGAGGGCACTGCTTGGGTCAATTACGTACGCTGTCACGATGACATCGGCTGGACTTTCTCGGATGAGGATGCTGCCAGACTGGGCATCAATGGCTACGATCACCGCCGATTTTTGAACGAGTTCTATCGGGGTCGATTCACGGGCAGTTTCGCGCGCGGAGTTCCCTTCCAGGAAAACCCAAAAACAGGTGATTGCCGCATCTCAGGCACTTGCGCGTCGCTGGCGGGGCTTGAAAAAGCCCTGATTGAAGAGGGCCCGGAAGAGGTGGAGTTGGCCATCAAACGTATCCTCCTTCTGCACTTTGTGGTCATGACTGCCGGCGGTGTTCCCCTGATCTATTTGGGGGATGAAATCGCCACCCTGAATGACTACAGCTACCTGGAGGACCCTAAACACAAAAATGACAGCCGCTGGGTGCACCGACCTGCTGCCGATCCTGAGGGCTACTCACAGCGGCTGGATGCCAGCACCTTGCCCGGGCGTGTCTATAATCAGATGCGCGAATTAATCGAGCTGCGTAAGAGCTTACCTGGTTTGGCTGGCGGTAAGTTGGAAGCAATCGACACCCGCAGCGGATCTGTGCTGGGCTTCGCCCGGCTTCATCAGGGCGAGCGACTGCTGATCCTGGCGAACTTCAGCGAACGCGAACATGCCATCCCCGAATGGGTGGTCCAGGAAAACAAGTTCAATCATAAAAAAGTTCTGTTTGGCGAACCGGAGTTTATGGAAAGCGGCACGCTCTGGCTTCCACCTTACGCCTGCGTCGTGTTTGGGTAAGCGTTATTTTAAATTTATTTTTTCTGAACACTACTGACCAGGGAGGCTGTAAAGGGCTAAGAATAATCCTTCTCTTTCAAACATTAAAAATTAATTACCAAATTATAGGTATAATTTAATCCAGCA
>Ga0209203_1000619_pt1 | contig 29466 bp, 30 predicted proteins | sample AD_UKC109_MetaG_FD_184423 | JGI IMG/M metagenome (GOLD analysis project Ga0209203, IMG submission 184423) | Active sludge microbial communities of municipal wastewater-treating anaerobic digesters from Hong Kong - AD_UKC109_MetaG (SPAdes)... | ecosystem: Engineered > Bioreactor > Anaerobic >... | reverse complement strand
GAATGGTTGAAAGGCCTCAATTGATATTATCGTTATGCAAAGTTGAGATGAGAAGTACTGTTGATAACAAGTTGATTATCAGACGTAGTCTTGCTTCGACTTTGCATAATGATATGCTTGTCATAAAGATTTGTCTCAAAGTCCCGCCAAAGGTTGGAGCGGCTCCAGGTCGAGACCGGATACCTAAGATTGTACTCGTCGTGTCGATACTCGTATGGCTGCAGACACCAAAACCAGCCGACCGGTGTGGAAAAACTCCTGTCCAAAGACCTGGGGCCAAAATACAAGTCAAAATATCCCACGGTCAAAGGACTCCTCCGAAACAAGTATCTCCGGAAACTCTTATATCCTGACTGAGCTCCGTGATACCGGTCAAACCCATTCCCAATCACATACAAATGCTTAGCCGGTCTACCTGAAACATCATAGTGCCGTTGCAAAGCACGTGGAGCAAGTGATCCTCCTTTCTCATAGCAGAACCTGGTCATCTCTTCCACAACCTTCTCCTTAGGCATCGTATACGGGAGAGTAAAAAGGAACGGTTCAATCTTGAACGGCTTCAGATACTTCAGCCCCTCCATCTCGAGCATACCGTGGGCCTCTGCAAACCAGCGATATGCGCGCAATACGAAAATACTCTGCTTGTATTCTTCAGTATTCGTATCGGTCTTATATCTGAGGTGTCGCGGGACTGGTGGTATCAACGCTTTAATCCTGCCATAGATAACTTTCAATTCGTGCTTTTGAGGAACCGTATAATCCTTCGACTTCCTGACGGCCTGGTAATGTGCCAGAATTCTGTTCCTAAGATTTCCCGCATCCGTTCTATCACCCACCGCCACATAGAAAGCAATCATTGCCTCCGCCATTTTGAACCGCATCCAAGCAGATTCGTAATCTTTGAACAGATCCGGGACCTCAGATTTGAACAAACTGTCCAATGCGTACGCACATCGGTACATCTTCTCCTCTTTCCCGCTGTTAACCGCAACGTTCAGAGCATGTATCGCCTTGAGCAGCTTTGTTTTGTTCATTCCTATTAGGGCTTCTCACTTCATTGTTTTTAGCCTCATTCGCCTTGAATCCTACGGCACGTCTATTATAGCCTAGGCAAGAATTCCCCCAACTCCGTTTGAGATCAGCACTATTAGTACTATCACCAATTATCGCCAATAATACTGTCACGCATTCTTATAGTACCTCATTCAAAAGTGTTGGCTCCATCTCAAGCATTTTATCCTCATTCTCAATATCATAGTAGATGGTAGACATGTTTCGGATATAATCATTATTATGTTTTCGAAGATGTACGTAAAGAGGTAGCAATTTCTTGAATACCGACCAAGATGTTTTACCCGATTTCAGTACAACATCAAGATCTTTAATATGGGGTAGGATAACAATCTCATAGCTGAGCTTCGTATAGGTTGAAAGCAACTTTTCAAGATTGTTTTTTTCTATGTCAAAGAGCATTAATGATGTTGACACTCTTGCCTCCGGATATGTTTCTTGAATAGCACCAAGGATGAGCCCGTCAACAGCGTCTCGTGGATAGCATTCCTCAGGATAATAGTATAACATACGATCTCTGTCTGAACGTTTTGAATCATCCATCGAATAATCCATAGAGGGGTTACGTTTATATACAACTAATGCCGGGCATAATTCCCCATCGACCTCAACATCAAAAGCAATAATCTTGACATACTTAACTTCATCGAGGGGCAGAACATTAAAGGTCTTCATGGACTTGGATAATTAGCTAAAACAAGTTACACATAAAAAGATTAAAACATCACAACCCGAGCAACTCCTTGAACAATGATGTGTAGGACAGTTCTGTCAACAAGCACTCGTCGAACTCTCCGGGGTTCTCGTCGTAGAGGGCACGGGCGGCGGCGCCGGTGGAGGCGATGGGGAAACAACGGACGGCGGGATGGTAATCCTTTATCATCTTGTACTCATCAAGTATGCCTTTCATGCCACCGATGAACACTGCCGCATAGTATTCGTTGTCACCAAACATTTTCTCACGCATTAGCCTTACACTGGACGGAATATCACCCTTATCTTCTGTCAAAACACGAATACCGACATCTTTATTCTGTGGCGGGAACTTATCTTTGAAGTGTTCTGACTGGTATAGTGTTACCCTATCGGACATTTTCAGCTTGTACCTGTCTAGAACCAGAGTTATCAATGGCGTAATGGAAGGGTGTCCGCCCCAAATGAGGTGGTATTCCGGGTTAGCCAAAACGGCCGAAGCCAAAGCGATGACTGAATCGCGGACGGCTATAACATCCTCCGTGCCAAAGAACTCCCGTCCTGGTAGAGGGACACTTGCAGAGAGGAAGATATTCTTAACTTTTCTTACTTTTGCTTCTTTAGCCATGATTCAAAATCGCGTTTTTGAATAGTTTTCACTTCAAGATACTCGTTCAGCCACTCTAAATGTTTAATCCAGCGTGGGAGAATGCTTAGATCATCATAAATCAAGTACACCTTCTTTGGCAAGGCTCCATTCCATCGTTCCAACATCTTGACAGACTCGTGACAGTCCTCCGATTTCGGGACACCAATAGCTGGGATATAATACCAGAACTCTCCATTTTGCTTTTGCTCAACAAGAAACGATGGTTCCTTGATGATTGTCCTTCCCTGTCGCTCCGCCTCTTTCACGAACTCTCCTGTTAAATTGTCCTGACGAGCGGCAATATTTCTCGAACGTATTTCCTCGATCTTAGATGCTATTTCCTCTAAGACCTTCGTCTTTAAGGTCGACGTATTACGTTTCCAACGTTTACGGCGAAAATCCACATCAGACAACGGTTTAACAGCACTCAACTGATCCGCTTCCCCAGGTACGACCCCAGGCCAATTAATCTGCAGGACACCCACCCGGCGGGCATTTGCTTCGGAGATCTCCTCTTTACACCAATCACTGTCCTTGAAATGCGGGGAATTCAACTGTATGAGAACATCGCTATCCGTAATCCTATGGTGTAACTCCGCTTGAAAGTCGGCAGCACCTCGAATCGAATAAGTGTCCATAAACACATCGAACTGATGGCGTGATAGCACATCGAACAGTTGATTTGCCACGGCAGAAGAGTCTGACCGTTTGTAACTGATAAACACCCGCCTATTCTTCCGCAATAGCCTTAACTCCTCAAAAGAGACATTGACAATCGAATCCAATTCTTCCTCTCTGTACTTCCGCCCGTTAACAAGATGCAGGACAGCGGGCATCTCATCATTATACTTGTCGGCAGTAAAGCAGATTGGAAAGATGGCATCACCATTCCCCATCAACTTCTCTACCGCCGCAACATCTTTATCACCATGCCCAATCCCTCCAAAATAGAATGCGAACGACGGCTTGTACGACTCATATCCACCGGTTCGGGGCGCAGCCAATACTTGAGTTCCATCCAATATGGCGATTAACGATGCACTCAATCCACGCTCTTTCAATAAATCGAAGAAGCGACGTCGGATTGAAGTACATGCAATACAATCAGTATCACCGAGAAGAATGAGTTGATAGTATGTTGAATCCATTATGATTGCCGTCTAAAACAAGCGTCAGAACTTCCGCCACACCATCTTATTAACAATACCGGTGTAACTCTGGATAATCTTCACCACCTTGGTGCTCACATTCTCATCCACGTAGTCCGGCACTGGAATTCCGTCAAAACCATCGCGATTCAAAGACACCGCGGTGTCAACGGCCTGCAAAAGGGATTTCTCGTCGATACCAGCGATGATGAAGCAGGCTTTGTCGATGGCCTCGGGACGTTCGGTGGAGGTGCGGATACAGATGGCTGGGAAGGGATGGCCGACAGAGGTGAGGAAGCTGCTCTCCTCCGGCAGTGTACCGGAATCAGACACCACGGCAAAGGCATTCATCTGAAGACAATTGTAGTCGTGGAAACCGAGCGGCTCGTGCTGGATTACGCGCGGATCCAGAACAAAACCGGATGCCTCAAGCCTCTTCCTGGAACGGGGATGGCAAGAGTACAGGATGGGCATGTCATACTTCTCCGCCATCTTATTAATCGCGTTGAAAAGCGACAAGAAGTTCTTTTCGGTGTCGATGTTCTCTTCCCGATGGGCACTCAAAAGAATGTACCGCCCCTTCTCCAGCCCCAATCGAGCATGAATATCTGAAGCCTCGATCTCAGCCAGGTTATTATGCAGCACCTCCGCCATGGGCGAACCGGTCACGTACGTTCTCTCCTTGGGCAAACCGCAGTCCGCCAGATACCGGCGCGCATGCTCAGAGTAAGCCATGTTCACATCCGAAATGATGTCCACGATGCGGCGGTTGGTCTCCTCCGGCAGGCATTCATCCTTGCAGCGATTGCCAGCTTCCATATGGAAAATGGGAATATGCAGACGCTTGGCGCCGATCACCGAAAGGCAGGAATTAGTATCCCCCAGCACCAGCACCGCGTCCGGCTGAACTTCCACCATTAGTTGGTAACTCTTTGCAATGATGTTCCCCATGGTCTCCCCAAGGTCCGCGCCCACGGCGTCCATATACACGTCAGGATCCGCGAGCTTCAAGTCCTTGAAGAACACGCCATTCAAATTATAATCATAGTTCTGCCCGGTGTGCGCCAGCAGGCAGTCGAAGTATTCACGACATTTATTAATAACGGCCGCCAGACGGATAATCTCCGGGCGTGTGCCGACGACAATAAGAAGCTTCAGCTTCCCGTTATTCTTGAATTGTGCCATATTGCAAAGATAGTTTATTATTCAACGGGTTCAAAGAAAGTATCCGGACGGCCGGGGTCAAAGACCTCGTTGCAGTACATCACCGTCACCAAATCTTCCGTGTCAGACAAATTGATTATATTGTGCGTGTATCCGGGGAGCATGTGAACGGCTTGAATCTTATCACCGCTCACTTCCCATTCCAGGATCTTCCCTTCCGGATCATTCAAGTTCCGCTGCTGAATGAGGCCGCGACCCTTCACAACGATGAACTGTTCAAACTTGGTGTTGTGCCAATGCTGGCCCTTCGTCACCCCCGGCTTGGAGATGTTGATGGAAACCTGCCCGGCAGTTAGGGTATGCACCAGTTCCGTAAACGAGCCGCGCTCATCCACATTCATCTTCAGGTCGAAGGCCGTCTTTTCATACGGCAGGTAAGAAAGATACGTGCTATACAGCTTCTTAGCAAACGACCCAGAAGGAATCTCAGGAATCATCAATGTCGAAGGCTGTGCCGCAAAGCTCTTCAGCATCTCAACAATCTCTCCCAACGTTACCTTATGCGTCACTGTTGCTGCGCAGTACCGGCCATCCTCACGAAGCACCGTCTCCACTCCTTCAAACTCACAGTGATGCTCCTTCCCCCGCAATGCACAGATCATCTCGTCCACAAGGTCGTCGATATACAGCAACTCCAACTCTACCGTCGGGTCATTCACCGTATATGGCAAGTCATTGGCAAACGCATTGCAGAAGGTAGCCACGGCCGAGTTATAATTAGGCCGGCACCACTTGCCGAACAGATTCGGGAAACGATACACCAGCACCTTCGCTCCAGTTTCCTTGCTGTATTCAAAGAACAACTCCTCCCCCGCTTTCTTGCTCTTCCCGTACTCAGACGTGCCGAAGCGTCCGGCCAAAGTAGCCTGGATAGAGCTACTGAGCATAACCGGGCACTTGTTGCCATGCGCCCGCAACGTATTCAGTAACGTTGAGGCAAAGCCGAAGTTCCCCGCCATGAACTCTTCCTGGTCCTTGGGACGATTCACACCTGCGAGATTGAAGACAAACCCACAGTCCGAGCACCAGGCGTCTAATTCCTCCGGAGTGGAATCCAGGTCATACTCATACACCTTCTCGATACAAAGCCCCGGGAAACGCCGGTCTTTATTATCCTTGATGTTATTCAGTGCAACGCAGAGGTTTTTGCCCACGAATCCTTTTGCGCCAGTTACAAGTATCTTCATAATAGTCAGTTAATTATCGAAATGAATCACGAAAATGGATATATCTAATGACAATAATTATTTTTTTTGCGAAGCTGCTCTTCCAGATACCCGTCCTGCCCATAATCTTTCGGGTGTTTACCCCACTGCGGAATGAATACCTGAGAGCAGAACAGCCAAAAGGCTTTTAGAAACTTCTTCATCACCTTAAAATATCTTCCTCTCCCAGCGGTTCATATGGACCATCTTTGCACTCAAGCAATACGGTGCCGGATTCAAGAGCTCTGATCGTATGCCACTGGCCGATGGGGATGTTGATGGCAACGTTGGGGCCATTGGGAGAGAGTTCAATCGCGTCGGTACGCATGCGGTCGAGGTCGTCGTAGAATTCCTCAACCAGGCGGCCACGCAGACAAACCACTGTTTCTGAACTATGTTGATGCCGGTGGATGGGCATAGGACTACCAGGCTCAATTGCATTGAGCATACGTTGAGATTTATCTTCCGGAGAATTTCTAAGATCGAGGTTCATCCGAAGCCGAGGTGAGGCCTTGGCTTCGGCGGTTAACGAGTCAAGGAGATAGGAATTAATAATCATGGTAAGTATTTATTCCAATTGATTCTTTCGGCAAAGAATTGTGCGCCGTATTTCGTTAAGTGTTTACAGTCTGGTGAGATAAAATGATGGTCAGGAGTGAAAACCTGTACAAGCCCCTTATCATCAGTCACCATTCCCATCAAGTCAATAAAGCGTTCACCATAGAACTCACGGAACCGGCTATCCCTTTCAAGGAACTGCGCCCCACCTAAAGGGGACACTCGCTGCTCAAAATAGTCGGGCTGATTACGTCTCGCATACACATGGCCATTATGCTCGCCAAAGCTCTTGTCACCCACAACCACAATCTTTTCCGGCGAGAGACCCTGCTCCCAGCATTGAACTTCAATGGCCGATACATATCCCCTGCTCAAACCACGGGTAGAGATAAACACTCTATCCGCCATGGCATAGCGGCCATCACGAGAGGGCTTTAGGTAATCATCTGTAAAGGACACCTCCACCTTATCTGCCACATCTGACTCCAGAATGACATTCACGAAATCGCGCCCGAAACTATTGCCAATGACAAGCCAATGAACCTTATCGGCCGAGGCAAAGGGTCTATCATACTGATACCCCCGCTCCGTGTATTCCACATTCATGCGCCGATGCCGATTCTGGACCGAAATCCCCAACTCGGGCACATTCCGAACAACACCAGCATTCCAATAAATGTAGCCAGCAAATCCGGTAAGCAAGGCCCAAATGATAAGAGTCGCCGGCCAGGCCTTGGCCATACCCTTCTCTATCAGCCGGTAAGACATCCAGGAGACTACGCCCACCGCAACAACATACAGAAGGAACGTCCAAACCGTGAACTGAGCCCCTAAGATATAACGGTAAAACGCAAGCAATATCTGGTGCCACACATAAATACTTAAACTCGCCAATCCAATCTTCGCCAACATCGGACTTGATGTTACGGGATTGTCTAAAGCCTCGCCCGACATAACCAGCACGGCGCAAAGTGCCACAACCAACGGCAAGCGCACAAGAGCAGGAATCAAATCAAACCCGACAACCAAAAGCGCCAGCAACAATGCATAGCACAGGTACGAAAACGCCGGATGAAAAGCCCTTTTTTGCGATGGATCATACACCAAAGCTATAATACACCCCACACCAAACTCAAAAAACCTCGCTGGTAAATAATAGAAACGGTGAGCTTCGCTCGTGCCACCAAAATACCAAAGCAAAGATAGAAACGCCAATGATGAAACTATGATAAGCGATGTCTTCTTTGTTGCCGTCTTATCCAGTCGGGTCACGTAAAACAACAACGGATACACCAGATAGCACTGCATCAACAAACCAACATACCAGGTATGCATCAGGGGCTTATACTCATTGGCCATATTCCAGTAATCCCCTGTTGTAATGACCGATAAGATATTGTTGCCGAAGAGATTCGTTGCGACAACCGACTCCGCAAGATTCTCATAATCGTCAGGCAGCATTGTAAACCAGCCCAGAGTCATGGTCAAAACGCCAGCCACAAGCAATATCGGCAGCATGCGCATCACTCGTCCTAGAATTAACAGGAAATACCCTTTGTTGCCTTCTGCAAAACTCATGGTAGTTAGGAATCCTGCTATGACCAAGAATATATCCACGCCCAAAAACCCATACTCCAGAAAACCAGCATGATACAAGATCACCGCAATGATAGCGATGGCCTTCATGACATCTAAGTATGTGTGCCGTTGTGGCGTCATCTCATGATATCTTCCTTTTTCAATTGCTCCAACGGGCCGTATGATAAATACCTCCGGATGCTAGGTAGATTACTCTCTCCCCGGTACATTCTGGTCGATAGTCATCTCAAACGTTTTTTTGCTTCTTCCAACGCCGCAGCTATATCTTCTAATGCCACTTCTCCTCCCCATATTCGAAACACATACTCCGGTGTAATACACCCGAAATCCATAGAGCAAGACCTTGCCTCATTCTCCATGAACTCTTTGATACGTTCGACTAAATCCATATAAAACACTTTGGTTACTCTCCCCTAATGGCTGAACGAAGGCCGTTAAACATTATTCTGGGGAAGAATCTAATTGAATCCAACGGGAAAATACTTGCGTGACGCAATAAATCTCCTATCCTTTGGCTAAATGAGATTACCTTCTGCATGAAGTAAGATTTCTTTCCATAGTAACTTAAATCTCTATTGTGACCAAAATTTCCTACTTCTATCACAAACTTACTAATCTTTTTGGCTTTACGATGCCATCTAGGTGAGTTATCATACAGCGGTAAAGCATCCAATGGCATTCCTAGATAATCGACGGCAAATGCTCCAAAAGCTTTCCATTCCGAGACCAAACCCATAGAATGCAACGTAATCCCTAAGCAACTTTGCTGTATGCTATCCTTATATGTCCAAAGCAATCTGCACCAGTCACAAATCTGTCTTATTCCTAAGCCGCCCTTATAGAAATGCTTCAAATAATGCGTAAAGATAATGAATATATCACTTTTCACACCGGGAAGGAATACCTGAGTAGCATCATTCGTCCAAGAACGGACATCACCTCTGTTGAAAATATCCTCTTTGATATTATCGAGGGCTTTGTCTATTTTGGAAGATAAACCGCTATGCATAGTCCCATGAAGCTCAACTACCCACGGCTCAATGGTCATCCCCAAGTGCATTGATGCGACTCCTTCTTCGTCTACATGCGAAGCTAGTGGGATTAAGTATTCTTTTGCCTTTTTGTAATTATCATTATTAAGGAAGAAATCCACATCCCCACAAGATCTCCATAGCGGTCGCTCATAACATTGCGCCACCCCTTGTCCCTTTACCAGAATCGTATAGATTCCGACTTTCCGCATCTTTTCCACAACCACCCCGATGAAATAATTCATCGCTTGGTTCTGCTGTTCAAGTTGAAGAGTCTGTCCGATAATCTGCAGGACATCTTTCTTGGGGACCTTCACATCTACCACGTGATCAAGACCTGCGGCAACAAGTCCTACGACTGACTGCTCTTCAGCCAGACGTTGAACCTGTTCAAAGTCTATTTCTCCAAATGGTGCAAGCTGAACCTCTTTTTCCCAAAGGCCCGCTCTCAGTAAAGCAAAGAATGCTTCTTGACCGTTTATCTTTCCCACGCTTTTTACCTCTTCACAATCACCCAAAATGTCTTGAAAATCAACCCTATGTCGCCAAAGAAAGAATGATGATTCACGTATTCTAAATACAACTTCGACTTCTCCTGCATAATGACCTCAATATAGTACTTCTCAGGATCTTCTGCTTTCTCCATCAATTCGTTTTCGTTGCGAAACTTGATGCTCGCAGGGTCCGTGATGCCAGGTCGCACGTCCAGAACATGCATTTGTTCTGGTGTCCAGAAATCCACATAGTGACGCACTTCCGGACGGGGGCCAACCAGGGACATATCCCCAATAAACACGTTAATCAACTGCGGTAGTTCATCCAACTTAAATTTTCGGATCCAATACCCTGAACGTGTTACTCTCGGGTCTCTTCCTCCTATTGTAACCAGACTTCCTTTATCTGCTCCAACTCTCATAGACCGGAACTTAAAAATACGGAAATCCTTATTGTTTCTCCCAACACGAACCTGACGGTAGAACACCGGCCCTTTGCTATCCAGTTTTATCCAAATAGCTATAATCAAAAATAGCGGGCTCAGCACTAGGAGCCCAAGCCCGCTCGCCACAATATCAAACAGTCTTTTCACGAATTCTTGATAATGTCTACAAAGTTGCTGATAACATACTCTACGTCCTCATCTGTGAGACAAGTGTGTAACGGTAATGTCACCTCATTCTCGAACAGATGGTACGCATTAGGATAATTGGCGATGTTGAACCCCAATGTTTTATATGCGGTCATCATCGGCAGTGGCTTGTAATGAACGTTTGTGGCGATACCTCGTTCTGCCATTTGCTCAATTACTTTGTTCGACTCTTCTCGTGACTTACCTAAAAGACGCACGAGGTACAGGTGATGAGAACTACAATGGTCGGCATCTCGGTGGTTCAATACAGCTACCGGCAAGTCTTTCAAGGCCTCATTATATCTCCTTACAATTTCATATCGCCGTTCAAGTATCTTCGGGTAGCGCTCAAATTGAACCAGCCCCAAGGCAGCCATAATGTCTGTCATATTGCATTTATACCAGGGGCCGATAATATCATACTCCCATGCCCCTAACTTGGTCTTTGCCAAAGCATCCTTGTTTTGACCATGCAGGGAGAACAATTGGGATAAACGATAAAGCAACTCGCTCCATGTCTCACCCTCTTTCTTGGGCACTGTGGGCATATAATCAACATCCGTCGGTACAACATCGTTACCAAACTGCAGTTTCCAAGTCATTGCACCGCCTTCTGCCGTTGTGAAGTTTTTCACAGCATGAAAACTAAATGAGCTGAAATCCGCAATCTCTCCAGCCATCTTTCCTTTACGGTTAGCGCCAAAGGAGTGTGCACAGTCGGCCGATACGATAATTCTTCCTAATTTGGCCTGCAAAGCATTGTTGGGGTGGAACAAAGATTTCTTTCTTTCTACTATCTCAAACACACGATCGTAATCGGCAACGACACCACCTAAATCTACAGGAACAATTACCTTTGTCTTTTCCGTTATGGCTTTCTCAAGCTGGCCATAATCCATCTCAACGTTATCCCTCTGGCTATCCACCATTACAACTTTGCATCCCACATGCTGGGTAACAGATGCGGTGGCAGTGTAGGTATACGCAGGAACTATCACCTCATCCTCTGGTTTTAAGTCCAAGAGATGAAGAACCATTTCCATACAGGCTGTCGCAGAGTTCAGACACACCGTCTTTTCTGTGTGGACGTATTCAGAAATCTGCCTTTCAAGCTTCTTGGTACGCGGGCCAGTAGTAATCCAGCCGGATAGGATAGCCTCTCTTACTTCTTTTGCCTCTGCCTCCGTCATATCAGGCGGAGAAAAAGGGATATTCCTAAGCTTCATGTTCATATACAAGTAGTTTATCTATTAACTTCAACTATAAATCCACGATGGAACAAGACATTTAATAACCCTTTCAAATACCCAAGACCATAACTTATATGCATATTGAAGAATATGTATGGCATTAGCAGGACACAGCCCCATCGGTTGGTTTTTATTGCACTTTTCACACCTTCATACGCACCAATCATATAGTGTAATACTATTACACCCAGATAGAAAGGCCATAGTATTGGGAATATAATACAGAAAAATATGCCGGCGATCAAACCTAGAACAAAGAATAGGGGGAAAAACTGCCTGACATTTGCCGGAGATCCTAACTTTCTATTTCCTAATGGCTTATATAGCCCATATTGATAGAACATACGCCTCACTTTCGACACTTTATCTCGAGCAAAGTATTTTATTTCCAACTCTGGAAGAAGATAAATTTTCCCACCATTTTTAATGATACGCCCGTTCAATTCATCATCTTGATTTCGTATCATATCCGTGTCATACATCCCAATTCTATCAAATAACGACTTCCTGAAACAACCAAAAGGGACGGTGTCAACGCTCATCACATCTTTTGCTCCTACACGAAAATAACTATTTCCCATGCCAAATCTATTACTCAAACATTCAGCAATGGCAACGGCTGTAATAGAGTCATTGCACGGTAGTGTAACACAAACGCCACCCACATTCTCTGCACCTTCTAATTCCGTGAGTTTCTTTACAAGAACCGAAAAATAATTGGACGGATATTCGGCATGAGCATCAAGCCTGATGATAATATCCCCTTTTGAGTTCTCAATTCCATTATTCATGGCATATGGAACGGTCTGTTGAGGGTTATCCACCAAACGTAGACAAGGGTAATTAGCTGTATACTCTTTAATTATTGCCCTTGTCTTATCCTTACTCATGCCATCTACCAACAAAATTTCCATATCATCTTTGGGATAATCCTGTTTAAGTATAGACTCTATGAATGAGCCAATGTATTTTTCCTCATTATAAATAGGACATATAATGGATATCATAACTTCATTATATAAGATACTTGATGTTGAACAATTTTGCGTGATTGTGATTATTCTCTTTCCAGAACCTCACATATAAGTGCCCCAAACTTATCACTGTTGGCCTGTGCGCTATGATTTAGTGCAGCTATTTCTTTTGCCTTCTTTAGAACTTCATTTCTACGCGTAGGGTCAAATACTATCTCTTCAATGCAAGCTCTAAGAGTTTGTTTGTCTGATGCGAACCATCCGGCTCCAGTCTCTTGAATATACTTTGAGCATGCCAAATCTTTGCTTGCGTAAAGAACAAAACAAGCGCCAGAAGATATTGAATCTGCTATCTTCGTTGAGAATCCGTATTTTAGGCTCTCTTGTAGCTTCTTTTCCTGTGATTCAGCATGAAAGAGTATTTGACTCTCTCTAACCATATTCAACACCTCATCATATTGAACGAACCCTCGGTAAGAAATACCCGCGTGTTCTTTCAATAGAGACTCATCGTTCTTGTTTAACGTTTTTCCATAAACATTAAGTCTCCAAGATGGATTTATTGACTGTAATACATCTGCTATCTCGATAAGAGCCTTGGGACGGTCATGTGTTAAATTACCCAAATAGCTAAAGATCAGTTCATCCTCAAACGACCTATCTGTAGCTTCTAGAGTACTCGTAGTATACAATACGATACTGTTATCATTAAATTTATTATTGTAATCATCTTTCAACAAGTCATTCAAATAAATTGAATAACAAACATGCTTCATCATCGCTTCCACACTTCTCCTATATCGCCTTTGATATATTGGAAACCATAGCCAGTCAAAGATCGTTTTTGTCCTAAAATAATTCTTTTTAAAGAAATAGAATCCCTCTGTATTGTACATAATGAGTGGGACATCTAACTTTTGGGATAAGCTCGCAGCAATGTCTAGTATAAATGAGGCATCGCTAAATAATACAAGGATTAGTTCTGGATTATGTTCCGTAACCCATTGACTAAAATCTTTTGTATCCCACACATCCCTATTCCATAATAAATCTCGAACCAGCATTCTAAATGCCGTCTTCTTCCCCTTGCCATCTGCACCAATTGGTTCTTTCCGATCGAACGGCTCTAATGTGTTTCTACGAGCTTTCCTAAAATGAATCCTTGAATTCAAAACCTCCGAATCTGTTACACAATAATAATTGTTACAAACTTCGTAATTAGGGCCATCTGTGCTTATACAAAACTGAGCCAACTTTTCCCTAGGCCAACCAATGAAAAGATTACTAAGAGTTCTTCCATTGTTGTCCGTCCTTGAGAAACTGTTATTTGCCACTACCAATACTTTTGGGTAATACATCACCTCTTTAAGATTCAATATATCGTTAAAAACTTAAAAACTGTATAATTTTCAACTCATTACAACAACAATAGCCCGTTTCGGGGTGCCAGAGACGCCCACCGAACGACCTTGAAAATAAACCGAAAAAAGTGTTAAAAAACCGCGGAAATGATGCTTGAAAAATTTGGATAAGTGCTTGATTTTCAGTAACTTAGTAGTTACCACACAACTAGTTACTTGTATGAAAACCAAGCCCCTTATCCAGCTGAGAGAGATGATTGCGGCAGCCCTCTCAAGCATGACAAATTTAGGCAAATCTTTCCGAACTTTCATCTTCGAGACCATGGAACTTTATCTTACATCCTCCGGACGCATGAACTTCACCCAGATGGCGAGGTGTGGCCGCTCATGTGAGAGCCGGTTCCGCCAGAACTTCAAGAAGCCCTTCGACTGGCTTTCGTTCAACCGCCACTTCCTTTCTCCTATGATGGGACATCGTATCGCAATAGCCATTGACCCTTGCTTCATTCCCAAAGCTGGGAAGAAGACTCCGGGCGTTGACTGGTTCTGGTCCGGCTGCGCCGGTGCCATCAAGCACGGCCTGGAGATACTGGGGCTTTCTGTCGTTGATGCGGATGCCAAAGATGCCGTATTCCTGAAAGCTGAGCAGACCTTTACTTCCAAGTGTCGCGGGCGCAAGCCTAAATGCACCAGGGGGATGGATGATCCTGATTCCCTCACGGGGTGGTATCTAAGGATGCTGTGCCGTATAAACAAACAACTGTTGTCCATCTGTAATCTCATTGTGGCTGACGCCTACTTCTCGAAGGAGAGCTTCGTTACCGGCATCAAGGAACTGGGCTTCAATATCATAAGCCGCTTCCGCGATGACGCTAGCCTGAAGTATCTCTATCGCGGGCCAAAGGCCAGGAAGAGAGGGCGACCTCAGAAGTTCGCCGGGAAGGTTGACCTGAAGAACCTTGACATGAACATCTTCAAGGAAGAGTACTCTGTGGATGACAAACTTGTTTATAAGCTGTATACCGCAGATGTCTGGGCGGTCAGTCTAGGCCGTGAAGTCCGGGTTGTCATCGTTGACTACCTTGATACAGGCAAAAAGACTCAGGCCAGGAAGGTGTTCTTCTCAACGGATCTGGCTCTGTCTGCTCGTGATATCTTCGATATCTACCGGACGAGGTTCCAGTTGGAGTTCGTCTTTTATGACAAGCATATCATTATGCAAAGTAATCTTTCTGTAAACTTAGCAACTGCTTGATAATTTAAAAATTGAAAACCACACTTATCATAAATACTTCTCATAATATTATATTAGGCGTAAGGCATAAGCCCCGTTTAATATCAACTATTATGAAAAATGAAGACATTCAAAAACTGATTTGTCAATGCCTGGACTTCTTTCAAGAGAACAACTATACTCCTAATCGGATAGGGGTATATAAGACCTTGTGGAAGCATGGCATTGTCCAGTACATGGAGGCGAAAGGCCTCACAGTTTACACACCTGAGATTGGTGCAGCGTTCACATCTACTTGCCACCTCAATGGGACAGTACGTCCTCAAGAGCGAGAGAAGATAAGGAGCATACAAGTTCTCGATGACATGCTAAATCTTGGCCATATCCGTAAACGTTGTTTTACACCTGTCTATCATCGTTTGGATGGAGAACTTGGTCTCGAAATGGAAAAACTTGTAACTCATATAACAAATCTCAGAAGAAGCGCCACAACCATAGGAGACTACCGCTTGTACCTGAATGAATTTCTTCAGCATCTTGAGAATAGTGGCATACACCACCTTAGTGAAATAGCGGAACATCATATTGTGTCTTTTGTTCTTGCCCACCCTACAAACAAGGTTAATATTGTATCAGCTTTGCGCGTTCTTTTCCGCTTCTGGAAAGAGGAACACATACTGGTTAAGGATTTTAGTAAGTTCTTTGAAACATTCAGAGTTCGTAAAACAGAGCGTCTTCCTTCTTTTTATACAGCTAGTGAGGTGATGCACGTTGAGCAATCCATCTCCAGAAGCAGTCGTGTGGGGAAGCGAAACTACGCCATGGTATTGCTGGCTTCCAGACTTGGACTTCGAGCTTCGGATATCGCTAAACTTCAGCTTGAGGACGTTGATTGGGATGAAAACCACATCACCATCAAGATGCAGAAAACACAGAAAGAGATCCGGTTGCCTCTTCTAGCTGAAGTGGGAAATGCCCTAATTGATTACCTCAAAAACGGGCGCCCTGCATCATCCTTAAAGTGTATTTTTTTGTCTAGTCGAGCTCCCTATGTTGGAGCCACAAAGGCGTGTGTATGTGCTGCAATCAATACTATCATCACCAACTCAGGTGTAGACGTAAATTTAAAACATCATGGTCCCCATTCTTTACGTCATTCACTTGCCAGTGCAATGATGCAGCAAGGAGCATCACTACCGTCAATATCAGAGGCACTGGGACACAAACATACAGACACGACAATGGTATATTTAAAGGTAGACATCCAGTCATTGTTGAAATGCGCCTTGCCAGTACCGATGGTCTATGATGGCTTTTATTCACAAAGAGGAGGAGCGTTCTATGTGTGAGCAGTTCAATTACAGGAGCATACTCGCTCCATACATGCGCAATCTCCTTGAGATGAAAGCGTCTGCAGGTATCAGTGGACATCGGATGAAATGGATATTGAAAGAGTTCGATGATTTTGCCGAAGCGACAAATCTTGCTGATACATATATTACATCAGATTTCATTGCTTCTTGGCATAAAACCCGTAAAGCAGATTGTGAACGAACAATGTATGCAAAATACTCGGTTTGGCATCAACTTACAACCTTAATGTCGAGAACCGGATGTCCATGTTTTATCCCAAAACTCCCCAAGATGCCTCAGGCAGGCTTTACTCCATACATCTTTACGGTAGAACAAATCAAGAACATCCTAAATGCTTGTGACCGCTATCGTCTTTATGATGTTAGGATGGGTACTTCTTTGTTTGCCATGCCTGCAATCCTTAGATTGTTATATAGCACTGGAGTGCGAATCTCAGAGGCCCTTTCGATACTGAATGAAGATGTTCATTTGAATGAGCATTACATATATCTCCGTAAAACGAAAAATGGGACAGAACGTATCATCCCGGTATGTGAATCACTCTCCTCCGTTTTTACAGAATATATTGCTAATCGCAATAAGATGCCTGTTCCAGGTATTGACTCTTCAAAACATAGTTTCTTTACAAAACCAGATGGAACCGTTATACGCGCTTGCTCTGTTTATCAACATCTCAGGAAACTGCTTGTGGCGTGTGGAATCCCATATATCGGGAACCATCACGGGCCAAGAGTTCATGACCTCAGGCATACCTTCGCGGTACACTCACTTGTTCAAATGAGCCGAAGTGGGATGGATCTTTATACTGGCCTGCCAATATTGTCCACCAGCCTTGGCCATCACTCGTTGAAGGCAACAGAGCAATACGTCCGTTTGACCTTTGCCATGTATCCGGAACTGGAGCAACAATGTTCCGCCGTAAATGCTTTTGTTTACCCCAAAGTATCTCTGGCCTATGACGACAACGACAGACTTTGCTAAGCACCTTAGCCGCTTTCTTACAGAGTACCTGCCACACGAGAGAAACATGAGCAACAACACATTATCTTCATATAGAGACACCTTTGTTCAGTACATAGACTTCATGAAGAATGAAAAGAACATACCGATAGACCGCTTGTCATTAAAACATCTGACAAGGGATAATGCCCTGCACTTTATGAAGTGGATACTCGATGACAGGGGCTGTTCTCCGGCAACCAGAAACTACAGGCTTGCTGCAATACACTCTTTTGTATCATACCTGCAATATGAAGTTATTGACAACGCGGAAGAATGGCAGAAAGTATTATCCATAAAAGCTATGCGCTCAGAATCAAAGGCTTTAACATATCTATCCACAGAGGGAATAAGACTTCTTCTTGCTCAGCCTGACACTATGACCAGTCAAGGCCGTAGGCACTTGGCAATATTATCTCTCATGTATGACACAGGAGCCAGAGTACAAGAGATTGCCGACCTTACTGTGGAGTCCGTCAGAATCGATTATGAGCCATACTCAATACGACTCTTTGGTAAGGGTAGAAAATCCCGTATTGTTCCAATGGTCAAGGAACAAACTGAAATACTGAGGCAGTATATGGCTGAGAACCATCTGAACGATAGTAATGTGTACGCATCTCCTTTGTTCTTCAACAATAGACACGAGAAGCTCACGCGTGAAGGAATCTCGTACATTCTTAAAACGTATGCCGACCTGGCGAGGAAGGAATCACCGGAGTTAATCCCTCAAAAAATCAGTTGCCACTCATTGAGGCACAGTAAGGCCATGCATCTTCTTCAATCAGGCATCAATCTCGTGTATATCAGAGACATTCTTGGACATGTATCTATACAAACAACAGACATTTATGCAAGAGCAGACTCAAAAGCAAAACGTGAGGCATTGGAAAAGGCTTACACGAATCTTAATCCGAGCACCACTTCAACAAGGGAGTGGGAGCGTAACAAAAACCTACGCGAATGGTTGAAAGGCCTCAATTGATATTATCGTTATGCAAAGTTGAGATGAGAAGTACTGTTGATAACAAGTTGATTATCAGACGTAGTCTTGCTTCGACTTTGCATAATGATATGCTTGTCATAAAAGAAATTATGAGAAGCTTTACATAATTTCTTCCGCGATGCCAAGCAGTTCACCGGGCTCACGCACAGTCAGGCCCGCAACAAGGAGGCCCTTGCCTTTGCGTTCAACGCGTCCTTGTCTTCCGTCAACGTTGCCAGAGCTTATGCTCGGCAGCAGGGGCACAACCTTTCGGTCGGTTCAACCAAAACCCTGCTGCACAACGCTGCAATGGTGGATCGATTTATTGCAATGTCCGCAAAACATGCGAACTCGCGATTAAATAACACTGATTTCAAAGAACTCTTATTCTACGGCGTTCGCGCCGTGGCATAAAAACTATAAAACTAACGAACTATTGTAAGATTTATTATTACTATTAATGAGCTTTCAAAGAATGAATATAATGCGTGCGCTTATACAAAGATGCTTCCGTCATTGCAAGATATGAACAAATAAAAGCGAAGTACGAATTGAATGTTATCAAATTTGAAAAAACGCCTAATATAATCACGGTTATTATACAAAAGATATAACCTATATAGTATTCTGACGCATACTTTCTAACCACTTTTAATCGTTTTAACAATAAAATAATGAAAGCAACATAAAAAGCGAGTCCTACAAAACCATATTCATAAAACAACTGTAATGCATCATTGTGAGCATTAGAGTGCCCCGTTTCAACAAAAGACCCAAATCCTTTTCCAAAAAAGTATTCTGGGGGCGTGAAGTTTTTAATATTCTCAAACGATGTATGATAAATGTCTAACCGATGTGATCCTCTATCATCTTGAATTGATGTGAAACGGTCTAAAGAATGATCTGCAAATTGCGAAAACTTGGATGTTACGAGGCCAAATACAATAATGCCAACGATAATATATAGGATAATAGACCATCTTCCTCTTTTACGATTGGCACCCTTTAATTGATAAAGAGTAAACACCAACAATTCTAAAAAAAGAATAATCATTGCGCTACGTTTTGCCAATATTATAGTAAAAATAATCATTGGAATAAACAACACGTACTTAATAAACGGTTTTTGAACTAGCGTAATGAATACAAATGGACATAAAGACCAGAACACTAAATTTGACACGAATGTGCCTGCTTCAATGGTTGTGATGCTAAAAGTGAAACTCAAAAAAATTGCGTAAATTCCGCAAAACAAAAACAGCACAACGAATCCTAAAGAGAGGTGCTTCTCTGAATTAGAGTTTAATATGCACAAACCATATACTAATAAAAAACAGAATGGCGCAAAGAAATTATGCAAAAAACTCAAATGATTACGATTTCCCACGAGGACAATAAGGAATTCTAGGAATAGCCAAATAATCCAAACAATCCAAAAGGTGCTGAATGGTGACTTATACTTTATTGTCCCTTTGATAAAAAGTAAAAATAAAGAAATAACTATAATTGAGACTTTAGATAACACCAAATTGGAAGAGACCAATACATCCGTCCCTAATGCAGTCATCTCCATAAATGAATACCAAATAAGAAGACCACAATATAAAAAGGAGAAAAAAAACGAAGACCTATTGTTCATGCCACATAAATGAATCGATGAAACGCTTTGAGTTATCAACTAAAGGTAGTTCTCGTCTCTGATATGGGAGACATTGCGAAGCATCAAAATTACCTATTTTATCCTTCGTTACTACTCTATCTTCACATCCTAAATGTTTAAGAAGACTAATGGCTCTCGATGACGTTCCCTCATAAGCCAAAAAATAAAAAAACTCTTTCTCGAAAATCCACGAAAAAACAGTTCCATGGAATGAATCCGTAACAACAAATGTGGCTTTTTGAAACCACCCCACAAATTCTGCCGGCCCCGCATCTCGAACGATTTTGTTAACTTTATAATTCCTATGAGTTTTAGACGTAATGCAAACAATCGGGAGGCCCTTCACCGCGGCAAGCTTTTGGGCTATACTAACGATATCGCCGCCGCCATTTATTTCATAAACAAGAATGTAGGGTTTATCAAAATTGGGCGCGACCGCTATATTAGACCACTCTGTCGTTCCTAATAGTAAAGTTGGGTCACATACTGTCGGAACAGTCCGACCCAATAATGTTGTCAGATAATCTGCGCCTATAGTTTCTCTGCAACTTATGAAGTCAAAGTCAACTAAATAGGGTTTAATCCGTTCTGCTACGTCTGGTGCAAATTTCGATATGCCAAAACTCGGAGCATAAGCCACTTTAATACCATTACCCTTCTTAAAACCGAGGTAATAAACTGGCAAATAGATGGAATTAGGATTAAAAACTTGATCGCTTCCTGATATATATATGTCTGCTTCTGGATTATTGCTGATCAAACTATCAATAGACGAAAACCTGTCTGTCTGAACGTAGTACTGTTCTTTAAAAAGCTTAGTCTTCTCTCTACGACTCTTTAATTCCTTCGAGTGAATAAGATTGAAGAATGTGAATACAACCCTTTCCACGATGCTACCTGTCGTCCTGATTAATCTGTCATCCTTCAAGTGAGCATCCGTCGTAAAGTCTACAATTTTCACATCTGCCTCATACGTTTCTCTCAAGTACTTTTGAAGAGCATATGCTTGGAGCACCGCACCATAGTTACTATGCTTATAGGTATAAATCAATATCGTTTTCATCTTTAATACCTTCTTAGTATCATTTTTAATCTCGTCTTCATCAGACCTATTGAATAAGCCTTTATTAAATTCACTAACCCATAGTATTTGCATACAGCTGTTTTATAACCAGATTGCAAATAAATACTAAAGAATTTATCTCTCTTACACAAATCGCATGTTTTATCACGCTTTTTGTAGATGTATTCTACAGCCTCGAAAGGTAATCGTTCAAACAGCGGAGCGTTATAGTTAATACGATTCCAAAACACCTCTGCCTTCCTAGTATGAATCTTTAAGACAGACAATCCTTTATTATCATCAATATTAGGTCTATATATGTTGATTCCCCAAAAGTCGGCAATCGTAAAATCAGCTACAGAAGAAGCAGGCAAAGAACACTGATAACAACACTTCCTTAGTATCACATTGTCCATAAACAACTTGTAATAACCGTAATTATAAGGCTGTTCATAAGGGATAACAACACTCGTCGAATCGCTATAATCAAATCGCAAACTCATATCATGCCATCTCTGCCCATTCCTATCAAATCTTTTATTGCGGAAATCTACATTAATGATTTTTTTCTTGCCGCTTTGAAAACGCTTTGCATATTCATCAAAACAAAGACTACTCGGAACACCATGACAAATGAAATCTACAGTTATCAGCTTTGTATCATCTGTCTTTGTCGTCTTCAAATAATGCTTCAATCCTCTAACTTGACAAGGGGTCCCACAAAACAAGACGTGCTTCTGTTGCCTTAAGTCTGTGGCAACTTTTGAGAAAGATACTCCTGAATAGGATTCTATATATTTACTCTTCTGTATTTTACTAAGGTTAAGCTCTTCTGTATTAACGACCTCCAATCTGGACGTTTCGGGATTATATGCACTTCCAAAGACTACACCGTTTAGAGACAATGTATAACTAGCTAATCTAAAAAAGACACCTCCTGATGAAGACTTAGTTCGCACTTCATCTATATCAGCATATAGAAAAAAATCCTCCTTTGATATTTGTGCGTATTCTTCTTTTGAAATAACATGACAACTCTTCTCACATAGTTTACATCCAATACATGTAGATTCCACGTATTTGGGGTAATAAAAACCCTCAGCATCTCGCTCCAAAGAGATACATTTCTTTGGGCACGCACTTACACATGCACCACATCCTGTGCATTTTTCATTAATATCAAAAATCTTGAGATTATTCATTTCACTTCAGAACACTCTTTTTAAAAAAGAAAAGGAACAGAATATTGCCAATTGCAAACACTAACCATCCTAGAACCAAGCCCCAAGCTGCGCCAATAGCGGCATATCTTGAAACAAGGAAATACAGTAAAGCAATATTAATTACTGTACATACAACCTTATTGTATAATACTATCTTAGATAATCCCACGCCATAAGTAAACTGACTTATTTGGTAGTAGATAGTTGAAGTAACGGCAGATAGAGATACTATTCTTGCAAAACTCGTGGATTCAATATATCTTCCGGCTGTTAATAATTTGATAATAATTGGGCAGAACAAGTAAAACAATGCCACAAGGGCAACAACACCTAAAACAACTATCAGTGCTGCGACGAACACTTTCTTGATGTTTTTATCAACGATTGCCTTAAACATATCCGGTTGAAAAGTGCTCTTTATTGAATTCGAAAACACAGAAATATATCCTGCAATCTGACAACCGACAGCATATATGCCCAAAAGCTCTATATTCCCCTGGCGTTCTAAGAGAATCTTATCATAACCATTAGAGAAAAAACTCAAAACGGCGGCCAGTACCAGAGGATAACAATACAATCCAATCTCTTTTAGTTTTGTCCTGTCCAACTTAGTAGACAAGTACTTTCGATTGGGATATAAACACCATATAAAAGCAAAAACAGAATACAAAAAAGTTCCACCGAGCTTGCCCGCAGCGCCAAAGTGAAGGACAACCACAAATAGTAATTGTAACCCAATATTAATCAAAGACCATATTATCGAATACCTTGCAAAGCCTTTCCCGTCTCCAGCAATCTTATACTCCGCAAGTTTTAACTGATAGGGCAATAAGAAATACAAACTGCCCACAGAAAAGAGGACATAAGGCAATAATTCAAATGCAGAATGTGATGCTTTTACATAAATCGATACACCCAATATGCAAACGACAGAAATGATTAGTTGGACAATTACAAGCAGTTTGAACACAAGCCCTTTTACCTTCTCCCTTTCTTCTTTACTTACCTTATAGTATTCCCGTATAAAAAAATCTACTAAGAAGAAGCCAATTATTGGGGTAACGAAGGTGGCCAAAGAAGTATAATAAGAAATAATCGCATAATCTGTGGGGGAAAGATTCAATGCTAGCAACGGATTCACTAATATCCCCACTATAGAGGACACCAATGAAGCCGTTAAATACATTCCTGTATTAACTATATACTTCTTGTATCTTGTGATCAAGTCTGCTAAAAACATCCGATTATCTCCTGAGTGGAATTATCAGTCTTCAAACATCTTTCCTATTGTCTTCAATCCGTAATCATTATATGAATACATAAATCCCCCCCATGGCGAGAAAGTTAGTTCACTAAAATAGACTTTCCCCTCATGTTCATACAGGTCTACTCTAACGAAATCAAAATCTGACGACAATATCTTAGCATACTCTATCATTTCATTTAATTTCTCCGGCTTAGGCGGAAGTGGAGTCAACAAAAAGCCATCAAGAGTATATGGCAAAGGCTCCCAGTTCAAATCCACTGTAGCATATTTGCGCTTACCATCCGCATCCTCTCCTGCAATGAAGATATCAGCAATCTTACCCTTAACGCAAGTAAACTTATAATCGGTGAGCACTTTGCCCTCTCCAAGATCCAACAACTCCTCACACAAAATACGAGGCTCAATCAGATTATAATGCGGCTCATAAGCGTAGTGACTACCTCTATCTAGATTGTCTTGTAGCTTTTTCTTCGCTGCTTCAAAGTCAAATTTGGATTTATCTCGACAAATAACATGACCGCCACTTCCATTATTAGGCTTCAATATAAACTTGTCAGGCAAAGCGTTTATATCTATATCACTGGCTTTCTCCCATGCGCCATAGTGTTTTAATAGTATCCTCTCCAAGCCTTTTGACTTTACGTATTCTGGAGCTTTAACCTTATCAGCAAGATCAGCATATTTTAGGAAATCCTTTGAAAGCATGGATGAAAGAATCCTCTCAGAAAGATCTTGTGGGTGCTTTAAATGAGGCCAACGACCTCTAGTCATCCAAAAATGGACATAATACCACAGTTTAATTCCCGGTTTACCGAAATGCTTACAAACAAAACTAATGAAAACCGAAGGATGAATGTGTTTCATATTGTTATTTATTAATATCTCAAATTAGTTGATTACTATCACTAACCGCTCTACGTGGCAAAAAACAGGTTTTATGTACAGTATAATCGTTAAGAGCCGAATCTATTGTACTAAAAGCCAACTCATAGCGCTCCTTTGCGAGTCGAATACTACTCCTATCGGTACTGTAAAGACTTCCAAACGGATATGCAAACACGGCAACTGTTTTTCCAATAATCCTTTCAAGGATGTCCCCTCCATCAATTATCTCCTTTTTCTTGTTCTTAAAGAAACGAAGCATGGGGTGACTAATAGTATGTGCTCCAATTGTACAAAGGGGATCATTGTTAAGTATATCCAATTGTTGAGATGACAAATATCCCTTCTTATCAATGAAGCTGGTTGTAATAAATACTGTGAATGGAATACTATTTTCTTTTAGGTAGGGATATGCATTGATATACATATCATCTGGCACATCATCAAAGGTGATAAGTGCAAACTTTTTATTTGAATGATGTGTTACTATAGATTTATACTCTTCGAGTGCGACAATGCTATAACCTTTTTCTTTTATCTTCTCAATGATCCTTACGAACGATGCTGTTGTACATTGGCAACTTGCTGGAGTATCAATATAATCATCTGACACATGATGAAATACAAGACAAATACCATTAATCGTAGAATTTTCAGAGGCTTTTCTCCATCTCAGCTCTATGATTTTGGTCCTCAGAATATTATAATAATACGCTATTTTTTTAACCATTGTTTTATATGCCTTTTAATGGATAACTTGTAGCGATACATAGCATAAGGAAGCAACTCTTTATAATAGTAAGGATGAAGGTAATACCATAACAATTCATTCTTTTTCTGCTTTTCGTCATATTTCTTCTTTTCCAATACAGAAGTATCGTAAAGGAAGATGTTGTCACCACTAATATCTTTGATTACATTAAGCTCAATAGGGCGAAATGCCAAGCCATAGGAACTAATCACCTTATATGGGAGGACTCTAGTTGACAACAAATATCTTTTTAGCGGAGCCTCTAACATACCATACAAATCAAGTCGTAAGTCGTCCTTTGATAACTTAAGGGCATTGTATATGGCTTCGTTATTAGCAAAAATATCATAACTCACCATTTCCGTCACCTTTTTCATCTTGAACGGACATTCATTCCAGACGATAGGAACTTGAACTGCATTAGTCCCGGTTGTCCCATGTTCTCCAGCATCACTGAAGTTTGTAGTGTAAGAATTGAACGGATAAACAAAGGTAAGCCCATTTTCCACAACATAAGCATTATAATACCTTGACCAAGCCCGGCTCCATTTTTTAATTAAAGATGGCATTGGCGCCTCCATAAAGTCCCTTTCTTTGTTTTCTTTGTACCACTCATAAAACCTATTCCACATCTTTTCAGTAAAGCATTCACCCCATGTAGAGACATCCTGATATAGGAACGTATCAGAACCATCTCGCAGTGGGATAAATGGCATGTGGCCATAACCATATCCTTGAGGAGTGTATAACGAAATACCCGCAACCAAATCGTCTTGCCCATATGTATTGACTGCTGCCTTGGTATAGTCATAAAAATATGGGCTGACAAACAAATCATCTTCCAATATGATAACCGCCTCGAAATACTTAGTCAACGAACAACACTGGAAAATATGTGATACTAATCCCAATCTTTTAGTCTCAATATTGACTATTTTCTCCCCATGGCTCCACTGAAAATCCTTCACGAACTGATACAGCTGTTCATCACCACTAGCATCAATACTGATAATCAAAGGTATATCATTGGAGCCATAAGATGCAGATGCTATAGAAGAAAGCAGTCTTTTCATTGACCGCAAACGGTTGTATCCGACAGCAATGATTGCGATTTTTGATTTATTATCCGCTTTGTCAACTATTTTGAAGTCCATAATTTCTGAATATTTTTAATTATAACGAACGGCAATAAAGCAAATGTTTTAAAATCCGGGCGAACCTTGATTAAGTCCTTATAATATTTGAAGCCTACTTTCCAGTTACCCAACAAAAAATAATTCTTTGCTAACATTTGCATGTGAAGAGCCGTTTTCTTAGGATATTGATTGAATACATCCTTAAACTCTTCGAGAAAAAACAAATGAAACTGTATCTGTTTGTTTAAAAGCTCATTGTAATACCCAGAATCACTCATTCGAGTAAATCCATGATTAACATAAACCTTCACCAAGACTTCCGGAACAAAATCGACCTTATACTTTCTACATATTCTAGCACCTGATAACCAATCGGATGCTATCGCGGTTGGTTTCGCTGCCCTCACGCACTCCTCCCACACGCCCTTGCGTAATAATAATGTAGGCGTTCCACACACTTGTTCTTTTTCAACAGCGTCGGCGACAACATAGCCTCTTAATGACGGCTTATGAGTATTAACCAATTTAAGACTGTCCGAATCATAATAATCCATCCAACAATAAACCATTCCATAGTCCTCAGGTAAAGAATCCATAAGGCTCACTTGTTTTTCCAACTTCGTAGGAAGATATTCATCGTCGTCATCCAGAAAAGTAAGATACTGCCCTTTATATTCAGCAAGTGCAATACCCCAAGTATCTCTGAGACTTAAGTTCGTTTCCAGTCGAATATAGCGTATGTGAGGATCATTATATGATTTGACCACATCCTCAGTATTATCCGTAGATGCTCCATCTACGATTAAATGTTCATAATCTTTAAATGTCTGACGTTGGACACTCTCAATACATCTATGTAAGAGTGATGCACGATTACGAGTAACTGTGAGTATACTTACCTTGGGGCTCATTATTATAAAACTTTTATCATTCTCAAATACTCTGGCCATTCTCCCATATCCTTCCATGAATGTTCACTTACAGGGAAACAGCCAACTCTACCCCCTCTTGCCTGCACTTTTTCCATCAAATGAGTAATATGGAAGAATTCTCCTTCCGGTATTTCATCAATCAACTCCGGGTTCAGGATATATACTCCCGTATTTACCTGATACGTCTGTTCGGGCTTCTCTTTTAGGGCAGTCATCAACCCATTTTCGCCAGTCTCAATAACACCATAAGGAATCTTGAAGCTCTTCACCATCGTAACAATAGTCATATCGTTGTGATTCTGCACGTGATAATCCCACACATCGCGATAATCCTGCTCGTTTATGCTATCACAATTAGAGACGAAGAAAGGTGTAGTAATCTTGCCTTTCAATAAAGAGACGCTGCCTATTGTTCCAAGTGGCTTATCCTCCATGAAGAACTCAATGTCGTATTTATGGTCAAGTTGACTGAGATAATACTTCATCATGTCTGCCTTGTAATTGACCGACATATAGAACTTGTGACAACCTATGCCCTCAAACTGATCCATGATGACTTCAAGAATGGTCTTGTCGCCCACTGGCACCAGGGGCTTGGGAATCACATTGGTAATGGGCTTCAACCGTGTACCCTTACCGCCTGCCATAATTACAACAGGGAGGTTTATCTTATTCCGCTGCGATAATTCCGTTTTTTTGAATAGGTCGTTCCAAAACCATACATCAACCAGACTACCTTTATCATCAAGGATAGGCATCACCTCTGCGCGCATTCTGCGCATTTTCTCCTTGATTACGTCCTCTCCTTCAGCGCTGTAACCATATATTTTGTCTTTATCAAGGATATGACTTACTGGCTCTTTTAAAGCAACATTTTTAATAATCGCCCTCTGTATATCACCCAGAGTAATTATTCCCTCGAAATGCTCCTCATTAATCACAAAGAGTGTTTTCACCATTAGTTCGTCCATTCTTTTCATTGCATCAAGCAAAGAAAATAATGGAGGTATAACGCGCTCTTTTATTTTTTCTATCTGCATAACAAAAAATATACGGTTAACACTACCAATTTAAGTATCTTTATTGAGCGTTTCTTAGAAACTTAGATGGATTGCCTACCCATATCTCGTTGTCTCCCACATCCTTAGTTTGCACAGCACCCATTCCTATAGCAGAATTGTTGCCGATCTTAACGTTCTCTCTAATGCTACAATTCAAACCAATATGAACACCACGCCCAGTCGTGATATACGCACCAACAACAGCTTGGGATGCTATATGCCCATTTTTACCTATTGTCGTATTATGCCCCACAGTAGCCCCAGTCATCACTAATGTTCCCATACACAAATGAGCTGCCGCAGAAATCATAGCATAGGGCATAATAACTACGCCTGGTTCTATCAGAACATCCGGTGCAACGTATGCTAAAGGATGAACAAAAGTGGCGAGATTACTTTCATTCAAACCTAAATCATCAAATAACTGAAGTCGTTCGGCTTGACCATCAATCCTATATACCGTATAGATGAACTTATAACCTTCTGATGACAATCTCTTGATAGTTTCCGGAGAAGTTTTTGCAACAACGGGATATCCCTCGATATCTGCGCCAATTTCAAGACGGTCACTAAGATATCCAACCACCTCCAAATCACAGGCGCCACGGCGCTTTGCGTCCAAAATAGCCTGGGTTATAACAGTACCGTTACCAACGCCACCTAATATTACAACTTTTTGCATGTGTTTTATTCTTAAATTATTGTTAGTAAGCTATATAATGATTCCCGAATCTGTCAAATGCTGCTTGATCCAAACTCTCTCTATCCTCAGGATGAGCAATTGTAATAAGTTTCTTGTACTAGCCCCCTAAATAACTGGACTAAATTATAAAAACAGTTTAGTAATAGTTAATTTAGCAATCATGACAAAAGAACGAAGAAAATTTACACCTGAGGATCGTTTATCGATATTACAGGAAGCGCAACGAGAAGGCCAGGCCCAAACATGCCGTAAATACAATCTATCAAGCTCAGTAATGTTAAGATGGAAGAAGAAGTATCTTAGTCAG
>Ga0209203_1000614_pt1 | contig 29559 bp, 23 predicted proteins | sample AD_UKC109_MetaG_FD_184423 | JGI IMG/M metagenome (GOLD analysis project Ga0209203, IMG submission 184423) | Active sludge microbial communities of municipal wastewater-treating anaerobic digesters from Hong Kong - AD_UKC109_MetaG (SPAdes)... | ecosystem: Engineered > Bioreactor > Anaerobic >... | reverse complement strand
TTCCACTTGGACTAATACTTCCATTTGCACCAGCAGAAGCGGTGATTGTATATTCCGTTACAGTTCCCGAACCCCAAATGTAGTCAACGTATTCCGGGTGATCGATAAACGGGTTGCGGTTGTGCTGCAAATCAAATATAGCATCGTTTCTATCAATTTCCTTTTGGCTTACAGGATCTTGATTATGCCACTGCATCATTAACTCTTTAAACCATGTTTTGTATGCTGGAAAAGAATTACCAGCAAGTATTGTGTTTGCAGAACCATTATTAACCCAACTTGCAATTTTATCTTCATATCTAGTGGCTACATAAAAATACATACGAGCAAAATCACCTTTGAACTCATCAATTGGTTCGAAAACTGTACCCGAGTAGCCAGTAGATGCGTCAGAACTTCCAAGTTTACTTCCATTACTTGAAGTCCATGTTGCTGAACTAACTATTCCATGTGGATAACTTCCCCTACGGTTATTTACATAACCATCCGATGGGATAACATGATGTGCGTCGGAACGTTGAGGTGATACTCCACCCAGCCAACTATCACAGAAAGTATGCTCCCTGTTGTAGCAATCATTTTCGGAGTTATATGTTCCGCATTGATCGCTGGACGAGTGATTATAATAATAATCTGCAGTTCCATTCGCTTTGAAAGAGTACATATCCCAAACTTTATTAACTCCTTCTATTTGTATGTTATCTGAAGAGGTATAGGCACTATAAAGTCCACCATACCCAAGGTCGTCATGACCTTTTATTATGTTGTAAAGAGCTGTTTTAAGTTCAGCACCGGTTTTGCCTTCGGCAGTTTCGTAGTATCCTGATGGTGGTTGTGAGAAAATGCTAACCGATAAAAGCAGGTAGACAAGGGTAAGAAAGGTTCTCTTCATAGTAAATGTTTTATCATAGTGTTACGAAAAAGGGGGCGACAAAGTTATGAAAGTAGATGAGAAACCAACATTTTGTAACCGAAAAAAATGAGTATGGTGCGGTTAAGTGACTGATAGCTAAAAATCAAGCATAATCTTAAGCATGAAGTTACGTTCGTACTGTGGAATTCGGGCAGCGTAGTAGCTACCGTTGGCACTACGGACGCCAGGATGGAAGTATTCGGTGTTAAGGATATTAAAAACCGAGAGCTGCGCAGAGATTCCCTTCCAGATACGTTGGTTAATAGCACCGTTAATTACGAAGTACGGTTCAATGGAATCGAACGGATTGGAAGAAATGGTTGTGCTTTGTCCAGTTTCCTTTTCCCCCACCCAATTGCAGTTTAGGCTAAAGGTTGTTGAATTCTTTATATTATAGCTGGCTCCAAAGTTTACCTGATGGGAAGCGATATCGCCAATTCTAACTTTGTTATCTTCAGTTGTGTTGTATGGGTAGGTGAAGGTATAGTTTATGTATCCTGCAAAATCATCAACTTTAATTTTTGCATTACTCTGAACACCAGCTAATACGAGTGAACCAATTGCCTGATGTTGGGTGGTGTTTACAGTATTCCCCTCTTCATCAGTAAACGTAACATCGGCAGTTCCAACAACGCCATCGTAGCGGGCGTGATAGGCCGCAACATCAAGGTACAGCGAATTAGAAACGTTGTAACCCATGCTTACATCAATGTTTCTAACCTTTTCGGGAGGTAACGACGGGTTGTTGAGCAAGCGGCCGGGAGTAGTTCCGTACTTGGTCCAAAAGTCGGCATCCTTAAAGGCTTCCGAGTAAATGGTTTTAAAAACCAATGAGTTATATTGGTATATGATTGCAAATTTTGGGTTAAAAACATATCCGTAGCCTCCCGTTTTCCGAATCCTGTTATGGTCGAGCCTTCCGCCCACAACCAGAAACAGGTTATTGATTGGCTGGTAGTTAAACTGTGAGAATAGTCCAATATCGTTGCTCACAAAATGGTTGCCGCCAAGTAAGCTTTCCTGATACCCGGTTTCTTCCGGAATTTCCTCTTCGCTTACCAGGTATTGCCCCTGAATATATCCGTGCCGGTATTCAGTTCCTGCAATTAGGTTGAGCTTTGGGGTGATAGTATAGTTTAAGCTAATTTCAGAACGCAGCTGTAACGAGTACGATTGGTAGTATGCGCCCCACCAGTAAGGAACTGATTGTTCGTTTTCGGGAAGAATGTTTCCTTCATCATCGGTGAGTCCAGAAATATCTAGCTCCTGATTGAAGTAACCGATATAGTAAAGTTCTTTGCTTTCTCCATCTACAGTATTTTGCCGGAATGTTGTTATACTGGAGATATGGAGGTTGTTTGTTAGCTTGTCGCTGTACTTTGCAAAGAAAAGTGAGTTTTTTGGTATCCAGCTTGCCTCATGTTCTGGTCCAAGCTCGAAACGGTCGGTGTACCATCCGCCGTAACCTTCGTTTCGGCTGAAAGTTTGAAAACCAAGAGTAAACTTGCTGAAACCCAACCGGCCGTTGAGGAAGTAATCCTTCGTTTGGTTCGAGTACTTTGGTGTAATGCCGTTTAAATTTGAAGAATTTAGATACCCTTCGAGATCGAGAGACTGCGCAAGGGCAGCAATTGCATCGCTTTCGGTGCCAAGTATTTGTTTGTAATAATCGATAGTGTAGGGTTCGGTGCTGTAGTCCCAGTCATCATATTTGGAAAGGTCCATTTCGTTGGAATGGTAGATTCGACCCGAAAGAGAGAATGAAATTTCTTTAAATGCTGCAGCCAGGTTCAGGTCGGTATAGAGTGTATTCCACGTTCCGTAACCTGTATGCGAGGAGATTCCGAGGTACCTGTTTCCCTTCAGGATGTCGGGAACAGTTTTGGTGACAATGTTTACTGCACCTACGAATGCGTTTGGACCGTAAACCGTTGTGGCCGGACCATAAACAACTTCAATCTTATCAATATTGTTTAACGGGTACTGCTTGCCAATCCAGGCGCTTCCGCTCCAAATATCATTCTGTTCAATGCCATCAACAAGAAAAAGAGTTCTGTCGGTGTTGTTCGAGCGGTAGCCACGCTGGTAAATCTGTGAGTATTCGGTTCCGTAGCCTCTGGAAATGTCAAACCCCGGAAGATCGTGAAAGATTTGCTCCAAATCGGTGTAACCTCTAACCCTAATATCTTCACTTGTAAGAATTATTGCGGTTTGGGGGGCTTCGTTCAGCTTCTCGGATTTTTTTGAAACCGATTGGATTTCAATTTGCATTAAATCCTCGAGCGAGTAGTTGTAAACATCAACAATAGGAACAAGCTTGACGCTTAGCTCGTACGACCCTTTTTCTTTGTCGTAATCCAGTGAGCTAACATCAATGCTTATAGCTTCAAACCCGTTTGTTGTAAACCTAAGATTTGCCTTGGTTGATGTTGTTACTGAAAAAAGGCCACGGGATGTAGTGAAAACGTAGTTATTCCTGCTGCTTTCAGCAACTTTTACATTTTCAAGTGGTTGATTTTTATGATCGGTAACAATTCCGTATATTAGAATATCCTGACTAGCAACGGAAAAGGGTAGGAGAAAAAAAAGAAAAGCGTAAAAGGCAACCCTCATAGTTTTGGCTTTATTTAAATCCCAAAAAGAATAAATGCTTTCCATCCCTTTGGGGAATTACTGTTTGCTAATATCCATAAAATAGCAATGCAAGTCAATACTATGGTGCTATTTTTATGTTAATTTTTCAATCATTATAGAACTTCGATAATACTGACATCCAGTTTTCATCAATCTTGTAATACAAAAGGTTTCATCCTAACCATAATTTTTTTGTAGTTTTGCAACTCACTCAAAAAAACAGGATAATGCGTTTTAATTTTTACAAAGTTTTCACAATTTTATTTGTTGTTGTTGTATCGTCGTGTGGTGCTCCAAAGCAAATACAAAATCTTAGCCTGGAGGCTAAACAGGCTAACGATAGCAAGGAGTATGCAAAAGCGCTCGAAGCGTACGATCAGGTTATAGAGTACTACTCAGGCAAAAACAAGGTTGCCGATGGTGCGATTTACGAGGGTGCCGGAATTGCAGCCTACGAAACGGGTGATGTAAAAAAATCGATTGAATATCTAGAGCAAGCAAAACAAACGCCTACACATGGTGAAAAAACAATTTCAACTTTAGCGTTGGCATATAAACAAATCGATAATTTGTCGAAAGAGTTAAATAATCTTGAACTGTTCGTTTCAAAATATTCTGAATCGCATAATATAAACAATGTTAATGCTCAACTTTTTGATGCATACTTTAGAAGCGAAAATTGGGATTTAGCACTAAATATTTGGTCAAAACTTTCGACTGAAAATCAGGAAGATTTGAAAAATTTGACTCAGTTCATGAAAGTTAACTGTAAGTTAGAAAAGGATAAAGAGTGTGGTGAACTTGCAGAGAAAATTTTAAAGTCTGATAAGAGCAATGTTGATGCCCTTGAGGTTCTGGCCGAGAAATACTTCTGGCTGGCCGAAAAGAGCTACCAGAAGGAGATGAAGGATTATGAACAGAACCGAACCGCAAAACAGTACAAAAAGTTACTAAAGGAGCTTGAAATCATAAATGCAAACTACCGTACATCACGCGATTATTTTTTGATGCTATATAAATTGAATCCTGATCCAAAGTTTGCCAACTACCTTGGCAATATATTCACCCGATTCGAAGTGAAGGAAAAGGCTGATTACTACTACCGCAAAGCGAAGGAGAATAATTAGTGATAGGTAATTAGTTTGATTGTCACACTGAGCTTCCCTGTGGCATGCTCAGTGTGACGATATTGCAAGCTGAGAATTGCCAGTTCGACATTCAACACTTACCTTTTTACAACGGGAAGGCATCATTCGTTTGTCATGGTATGTACTGGTAAATCAAACAGTTATCACTCTCCTGTGAATAATCATTAAAATTGTATTAAAAAATCTATATTAAAAAAAACACAGGTTGTTTTTTGTTTCATCCTGAAACATTCGTAGATTTGAAATGATACATTTTATTTATGCAGAAACCTTTTTTACAGTTCAAGAGTAGCAAAGCAACCCACTCAATCCTTTTCCTGCAAGAGTATAGAAGTTGCAGCACTCATGCCTGCGAAGTTTTCAGAATACAAACCCAGCACACAATCAACCATTCATCTTGCTTTTCCTGCCTACAGCAGGCTGGTGCAAGCAAGTCAATAATTCAATTATTAGATGGCAAATACCTGTATAGTAGCAATTGATGATAATAGGGAGATATTAATTTCCTTACGAATTGTCCTAGGTAAACATTTTGATGATGTTAAGTGCTTCCCTGAACCAAACCAGGCTGCCGAAGCTATAATTGAGGAGGGTAAGTGCGATGTGGTCCTCCTCGACATGAACTTTATGCCGGGGGAAACCAGCGGAGAGGAAGGCTTACGTTTTCTTGAAAAGGTAAGGAAGCTCGATCCAACGGTATCGGTTGTGATGATGACCGCCTACGGTGATATCGATTTGGCTGTTAACGCGATGAAGATGGGGGCAACCGACTTTGTTGTAAAACCTTGGGAAAACAAGAAGTTGGTGGCAACTGTACTATCGTCGTTTAAATTAACTCGTTCACAACGTGAGCTGGTCAAAGTTCGCGATGGTCAGCGAATTATTGCTAACGATGCAGACCAGCCTTTCGCGAATATGATAGGAGATTCAGAAGCCATGAAACAGGTTTACAGTACCATAGAAAAGGTAGCAGGAACCGATGCAAATGTGCTTATTTTGGGCGAGAATGGTACTGGAAAGGAATTGGTTGCCAGGGCAATACATAGGAAATCTGCTAGATCAGATAAACTATTTATTTCGGTTGACATGGGTTCCATAGCTGAAAATCTATTCGAAAGTGAATTGTTTGGTCATGTGAAGGGAGCATTTACTGACGCAAAAGAGAACCGAACAGGTAGATTCGAAGTGGCCAACGGAGGGACTGTTTTCCTTGATGAAATTGCGAATATTCCCTTAACCCTTCAGGCAAAATTACTTACTGTTATTCAGAATCGTGAAGTCACACGAGTCGGAGCAACTTCTACTAAAAGTATCGATGTTCGGCTTGTTTTTGCAACCAACGCAAATATTCAGGAACTTGTTGAAAGCGGTACTTTTCGTCAGGATTTATACTACCGAATAAATACCGTTGAGATTCACCTGCCTCCACTTCGCGAAAGGGACGATGATATTTTTTTGCTTACCGATTATTTCTTAGAGCATTACGCTCATAAGTACGGACGTTCAAAGTTAAAACTTTCCAAAGCTTCGTATAGGTTACTAAAATCGTATAGCTGGCCGGGTAATGTGAGGGAATTACGTCATGCGATTGAAAGGGCTATAATTTTGACAGAGGGTGATGTAATTGAACCCGATTCAATACTATTGAACACTAAGGACAGTCAAAAATCAATTTCAAATAGCTCAAGCTTAAATATTGAGGATGTTGAAAAAAAAGCAATCATTCAGTCGCTTAAGCTGCATAAAGGAAACGTAAGTTTAGCCGCCAAGGAGTTGGGGTTGGGTAGAACTACTCTTTACAGAAAAATGACAAAGTATGGTCTTTAAATCGTTCAGAATTAAGATAATATTTAGAATTCTTTTGCTGGCAGGAGTGCTGAGTGCGTTCATCTTCTTTGTTCAAAAACCAAACTACTACTTTACTTCAGGAGAGTTAATGCTTGTTGCCATTTTATTAATTGCGGAGTTAATTTATTTTGTTGAGAAAGGTTACAGGCAACTCAACCATATGCTTCAGTCGGTTAAGGAGAAGGACTTTAGTTTAACGTTTAACCCTGTTGAGAACAATTCAACGCTCTCACAATTATCCGGTTTGCTAAATGAGCTTACTGAGGCATACCGAAAAGTTCGAATTGAGAAGGAGCTCCATTACCAATTTCTCAACCACTTGGTTAACCAGATCAGGTTCGCAATTGTTTGCTTCGATGAGAATGGAAACATAACGTTAGCCAATAAGGCTGCCCAAAGTTTGGTATCATTAAGCACCATCTCAAATATTAGCTCATTTAGAAAGTTAAATTCCGGGTTACCTTCCCTCTTGCAATCGTTAAAACCTATTGACGATAGGCTAATTACGTTTCAAGTAAATGGCGAGATTAAAAAATTCTCAGTTACCTGTACCTCCATTAAATTACTTGAACAAGAGTTGCGAATTGTTGCTTTTCATGATATTGGTGAACCGCTAAAAAAGCAGGAACTTGAGTCCTACCGTAAACTAATAAGGGTTTTAACTCATGAAATTATGAACTCGGTTACCCCAATTCTATCGCTCAGCGAAGCAATGACTGAGAACTTTATGGAGAAAAAGAATAATACAAATTTGGCGAATACTTTAACCGAGCAAGAAATTACCGATATTTTCGATGGATACCAGGCTATTGAAGTAAGAAGCAGAGCATTAATGCGTTTTGTGAATGATTTCAGAAGCATTACCAAGCTGCCTACTCCGCATTTTAAAACTGTGAATGTGTTGGAAATGTTAAATACGATACTAAACTTATTCAAACCTAATTTCGAAAGTAATTGTATATCAGTAAATGTATGCCAATCAGCTCAGGTGAATAGCATTGAAGCTGATAAAGATTTATTGGAGCAAGCAATTATTAATTTACTTAAAAATGCCATGGAAGCAACAGGCGAAGCTTCTAACCCCGAAATTGAAATTTGTTTGTCGGAAAGTTCCGGAATATTTAGCATTAGTATAACCGATAACGGGAAAGGAATTGACCTAGATGAACAGGAGAAAGTTTTCATTCCGTTCTTCTCAACAAAACGAGAAGGTTCGGGTATTGGGCTCACAATTTCGCAAGAAATTGCTCGTTTACATAATGGTGCAATTAAATTGAAATCCATTACAGGAAAGTTCACTACATTCTCAATAAATATTCCTGTTAACCAATTGAGTAGCTAATTATTTCCAGTTATATTATGTTTTATAACTTACACAAAACATCGCTGATATTTTGCCATTAAAAAAAACAAATTCATATATTTGTCAAAATAGTTCTAAAATGGGTAAGAAATCCACATCCACAAGGGAAAAGATACTAGCAACAGCTACTGAGTTGTTTCTCAAAAAGGGGGTCGACAGGGTAGGCGTAAGAGAAATAGCAGCCAAAGCAGATATTAACCTGTCGCTAATGAATTACTACTTCAAGTCGAAGGAAAAGTTACTCGAACTCATTTTCGAAAACTTAATTAGCGAGAAAGCTACTGTACTGAAAAATATTTTAGAATCGGATATTTCTCTTTTCGATAAAATAAAACAGTACACCTCCGCTTACATTGATATGCTTCTCGATAATCCTTTACTGGTTTCGTTTGTGCTGTCAGTTCTTCATCGTAACCCCGATAAGTTGAAGGGTATGACTTCGGTTGTAAATTTATACAATACAGAAAAATTCTGCATGCATTTGAAGGCTGAAGCTGAAGCCGGAAATGTTAGGGAGGTAACCCCAGAACAGTTTTATGTTAGCATGCTGTCGCTTATCATCTTTCCCTTTGCGATTAAGGATCTCATTGTAGATAGAAACAAGTTTAAAAAGAAAGAATACGTTGAGTTCATCCGAAATCGAAAAGATTTCATTGCTGATATGCTAATACAGTATTTAAAAGTTTGATTTGAAAAAGGTTCGTGTTATTGCGAACCTTTTTTTTAAACTTTTTGTAAAGAATTCTTCAGGTTTCCCGTTGATGTGATTAAACTTCCGTCATTTTCAACACTCTTAGTAGTGTTTTACCCATGGTTGGGGAACTTTTTCCCATAAAACAGAAAGATATGTATATTAATACGCATATAATCAAAATTTTAGAATTATGGGAACATTTATTGATAAACATGGTTTACAATTTACAAATCGTTCGTATTAAATAATATTATGAGGTTTGCAAACATAAGAGAAACGCTATTTTCTCTCCTTTTCATCTTTTCTCTAAGTTCCTCGTTCTCCCAGAACGAAGTTACATTAAAAGTGATCCAAACAAGTGATGTTCATGGAGCCATTTTCCCCTTTGATTTTGTTAATAACCGAGCAGTTGATTTTGGTCTATCGCAGGTATACTCCTACGTAGCTCATGAACGTGCTAAAACCAATCAGCATGTACTTTTGCTTGACAATGGTGATATTCTGCAGGGACAACCAACAGTCTACTATGCAAACTATATCGACTCTTCTGAACAGCACTTTCTGGCCAAAGTGATGAATTTTATGGGTTACGATGCAGCAGTTGTAGGAAATCACGACATTGAAGCAGGGCCCAGTATTTATAATAGGCTTGTAAAGGAGTTCGATTTTCCTTGGCTTTCAGCCAACATAATTAATACAAAAACTAAGGAAACGTACTTTCATCCATACAAGGTATTTGATGTAAGCGGAGTTCGTATTGCAGTTTTAGGTTTAACAACACCTGCAATCCCAAAATGGTTGCCCAAAACATTATGGCCAGAAATGAGATTCGATGATATGATTTCAACTGCCCAAACGTGGATGGATACAATACAAATCAAGGAGAACCCCGACATTGTTATTGGTCTTTTTCATGCAGGCCATGACGCAAATTACGAAGGGAACAATCCCAACTTACCTCGTAATGAGAATGCATCAACCCTGGTTGCAAAACAAGTCAGAGGGTTTGATGCAATTTTCATTGGGCACGATCACGATAGGGTATCTAAAACCATTGTAAATAATTTTGGCGATTCAGTTTTGGTACTCGACCCGGGTTCTTCGGCCAGGATGGTTTCTGAGCTTACCATTAAACTTACTATTAACCCGGAAGGAGATATTGTTTCAGCTGAAAAGGAGGGGAGGTTAGTTTCTATGCGCGATTATATTCCTCATCCCGATTATGTTAGCAATTTTTTTAGTTTTGCCGAAAAGGTTTCAGCCTACGTTGACCGAAGAATTGGAAACTTTCAGGAAGGGGTTACTGTTCGTGATTCCTACTTTGGCCCATCTGCTTTTATTAATATTATTCATTCAGTACAGCTGGGAATTTCCAATGCCGATATATCCTTTGCTGCACCGCTTTCCTTCGATGCCCGTATTCAGCAAGGTCCCGTATACGTTCGCGACATGTTTAAACTTTACAGCTACGAAAACCTGTTATATATAATGAATTTATCAGGTCAGGAAATTAAGGATTACCTTGAGTATTCATATGGCCTTTGGTTCAACACAATGAAAAGTAAGGATGACAACCTTCTGCTTTTCAGGTTAAATGAAGATGGTACTGTTGAACACGACAGAAGGAGTAGAGCCCACCTAAAATCCAGCTATTTTAATTTCGATGCTGCAGCAGGTATTCGTTACCAGGTAGATGTTTCAAAGCCTGTAGGCGAACGAATTACGATTTTTTCAATGGAGAATGAAGAACCATTTGATATGGATAAAACTTACAGAGTGGCCATTAATTCATACCGCGGTACTGGTGGTGGAGGGCATTTAACAGAGGGAGCAAAAATTCCTACGGAGCAGCTTGAGGAAAGGATTGTAAGTGTGTCGCAGATGGATATGAGGCACTACCTCATAAAATGGATTGAACATATTGGGAACGTACAGCCTGTAAAACCCAATAACTGGAGTGTTGTTCCAGCTGAATGGACTGAGCCCGCTTCTGAAAGGGATAGAATTCTCCTGTTTGGTTTGGAATCCGATTTGGTGTACCTTTAACCCCGCAATGAAAGTAAGTACAGATCAATTCAAGAACGGACAACTTTTACCTTTGGTAGAAGAGTTTTATACTCTTCAGGGTGAGGGTTTTCACACCGGAAAGGCTGCCTATTTTATACGTATTGGCGGATGCGATGTGGGGTGTAGCTGGTGCGATGCCAAGTTTACATGGAACCCTAAAATGTTTCCTCCCGTGCCGGTTAATGGTATTGTTGAACGGGCAAGCCAATGTAGGGCAAAAACGGTTGTAGTAACCGGAGGAGAACCTTCCTTATACCCGCTCGATTACCTTTGTAATCAACTCCAAGCCCAAGGAGTTCAAACTTTTGTTGAAACTTCAGGGGCTCATCCACTAACCGGCAAATGGGACTGGATTTGCCTTTCGCCCAAAAAGCAATCGCCTCCGGTGGATAATATTCACATGATGGCCGATGAATTGAAGGTTATTATTACAAACCCATCAGATTTGGATTGGGCGGAACAGAACGCAGCACTCGTTAAAGCAAACTGTAGGCTTTACCTTCAACCCGAATGGAGCGTATTCGCTAAAATTATTGATTCCCTTGTGGAGTATGTTAAGGAGAACACAAAATGGCAAATATCACTCCAGGCGCATAAGTTTATGCATATTCCCTAAAATTATTTTCTCAAATAATAACACCTAATACCTAGATAACGATGGCTCACCCAAAAATGGTTAAAGCAATTCTTCTTCTTTATTTCTGTTCTTTAATAACAGTTTCCAGCTTTGCAGGAAACGATATTTTGCTGCGCTTAAAACTTAATAAGGGCGATGTAACCAAGTACCGTTCAGAAAATAGTCAGGTTATCACGCAAACTGTACAAGGAATGAACCAGGTTGTTGACCAATCGCAGATTGTTGAATATACCATACATGTGGCTGATTCTGATGGTGATGGGAATGTGTTGGTTGATATTGTATACAATCGAATTGTGGTTGAAATTACAGCCAACGGAATGGAAATGAAGTTCGACTCCGACAGCAACAATGAATCAGCAAACCAAAATCCACAATTTATGGGTTTTGCTGCGCTGGTGGGAAAGTCGCTGCGTGCAAACATTTCACCACTGGGTGAGGTGCTCGAAGTAACAGGTGTAGAAGAGATGCTTGAGAAAATGTTGACACAAATTGCCGGTGACAATGCAGGTATGAAAGCACAGTTAAAAACCATGCTTGACTCAAACTTTTCTGAGGATGCAGTTAAACAAATGTTCTCGGGTTCTTTCATTGAGTTCCCCGAAGGTTCAATTAAAGAGAACAAGTCGTGGAGCAACAACCACAGCATTAAAAATCAGTTCACATTAAAAGTTATGAATAACTATACCCTGAAGGGTATTGATGAAAAAATAGCTTCAATTGACTATACTTCAACACTTAATACAATTCCGGGCGATAAAACAATGATGCAGGGAATGGAGATGGTTTTTAACCTGATGGGAACCCAATCGGGGAATATTAAGGTTGATGTTTATACGGGGAAAATTGTAGAAACAACACAAAAACAGAATATTACAGGAAACGTGGCTGCTGATATGGGGGGACAAACAATGAATATTCCTATGACCATATCTTCACAATCAAAGACATCGGTAATGGAATGATTCTATTTTGCTTTCATTGCAATTTGTTAGATTGTTTAGTTTTTGAGCGATTGCCAACTATTCACCCAGCTTCTCCTCAAGTTTTGCAGAAACCGAATGAAGCAGGTTAACATCCTCATCGGAGGTTTCTGAGAGTCGTTCCAAAATTCTCCCATGTACCAGGTTTGTTTTAGGAATGCCAATTTGGTTAAGAATTTTTACGATTCGCTTCTTAAGAGGTTTGTAACCGCGATTCTCTGTAGCATTTTTCTTTTCACTTGTTTTCAGTAATTTTTGGTTTGCCAAGCTGAAGGCAAAAACCATAACAGCCTGTGCCAGATTTAGCGAAGGGAAAGGCTCGTTCAGAGGAACCGTTGCTGAACGATCGCATAACGATATTTCATCATTGGTGAGCCCCGACTCTTCCCGTCCGAACACAATGGCAACCTTCAATACCGATTCTTCCTTTTCCATAAGGAAACTTTTCAGCTCATCAATTGGAATTACATTTTGCTTTACCCAGCGTTGCTTAGCTGTTGTGGCCACAGCAAAATCTATGTCAACCAGAGTATCTTCCAACGAATCGTAAACTTTTGCATTTTCCAGAATATCGTGTGAACCATGAGCAAGCATCAGAGCTTTTACTCCCTGATATTCGCAGGGTTTTACGAGTCGCAAATCCTTGAATCCCATTGTTTTGATGGCTCTTGCTGCAGCCCCGACATTTTCGGGAACCGCGGGTTCAACCAGCACGAAGCAAATATCCATTTTATGTTTAGTTTACAATTATGCTAGCAATTTGGTAAAAGAGGAATGAAACAATCCATGCCAAAGAGGTTGTGTAAACAATTGTGAATGCAGCCCACTTCCAACTTCCCGACTCCTTTTTTATGGCAGCAATAACCGCTACGCAGGGGAAGTAAATGAGGATGAAGAGAATAAACGAGAAAGCCGATATCGGCGTGTATACGTTTTCCCCTTGTCGGGGGCCACTCGTGTAGGTTTCGGTTTGTAGCTTGTGAATTAACGTATTGTTTGACTCATCATTAACATCGGCCTGAACAAGAACGCCAAGCGTGCTAACCACAATTTCTTTAGCTGCTACCCCGGAGAGCAGGCTTACGCCCATTTTCCAATCGAAGCCTAGCGGGCGAATGACAGGTTCAATGAATTTGCCAATTCTTCCAATAAATGAGTTTGCCTGTCGTTCCGAGTTCCTTTGGTATTTAATTTCCTGAATTTTGATTTGCATTAATTGCTGCAAACTATCGGTTGGTAAGGATTGGTTTTTTTTCAGGTTTTGTTGCGCCAAATCACTCTTAACTACTTCAATCTGTTTGTCGTATTTCGAAAGCATTTCCTTATTCTGTGGGTAGTATTCAAGCGCCCAAATAATTATTACAGCAACCAGAATAACTCCGCCCATTTTTTGCAGGTACTGCGAGCCCTTGTGCCACATATGCCGGAAGGTGGATCGAATAGTTGGAATTCGGTAGGGTGGAAGCTCCATTACGAAGGGGATATCCTCGCCTCTGAATAGGGTGTTTTTGAATATAATAGCCATTAAGATGGCCAGGCCAATTCCAATTAAATATATAAGGAATAGGAGTGACCCTGCTCTTTCTGGGAAAAATGCTCCAAGAATAAGGATGTAAACCGGTAACCTGGCGCTACACGACATGAATGGGTTGATAAGCATGGTTAAAATACGGTTGTTTCGGTTTTCAATGGTTCTGGTTGCCATAATTGCGGGTACGTTACAGCCAAACCCCATTATTAATGGAATGAACGATTTACCGTGTAGGCCAATTTTATGCATTAACTTATCCATAATGAACACGGCGCGAGCCATGTAACCGGTATCCTCAAGTAATGATATGAAGAAGAATAGGATTAGTATGTTTGGAAGAAAGATAATAACGCTTCCTACTCCATTTATGATACCATCAACCAGAAGATCCTTGAATGCCCCATCGGGAAGGATGCCCGAAAAAAAGTTGCTGAGAAACGAAACCCCTGCGTCAATCCAGTCCATAGGGTAAGCTCCAAGCCTGAATGTTGTGTAGAAGGTGACCCACATGAAAATTAGAAATATTGGGAAACCAAAAACTTTGTGGGTAATAAAATTATCGATACTTTGGGTGTTCTTATGCTTTTTATGGGGGCTTTCCTGGTAGGTTTCTTTCAGAGCACCGGCAACAAAACCATATTTTGCATCGGTTATTAGCGTTTCCGAGTCTTCATTGTACGAATCCTCCAACTTTTTAATCTGCTGGGTTGAAATCTCCGAAATTTCTTTATAGTTGTTTGTGCTGCTTAGAATCCGATGAGCCTGCTTGTCTTTTTCAAGTAGCTTAATGGCAAGGTATCGCGACGAGTAATGAACGTTTATGTTCGTATTCTCCGACTTTTTTATTGGAACCTGAATGGCTTCAATTGCGCGCTCAATTTGTTCGCCATAGTTAATGTGGATGTGTCGTAAAGTTTTATCCTTGTCGGTGTAAACGTTAATTACTGTGTCGAAAAGTTGATTTATTCCTTTACCTTTCGAACCAACGGTTGGTATGAACGGGATACCAATCATTTTTCCTAAATCCTTGAAGTGGAATTTATCGCCTTGTGTTAGTAGCTCATCGAACATGTTTAGGGCAACAACCACCTTGATATCCATATCAATAAGTTGCGTGGTTAGGTATAGATTCCGTTCAAGGTTCGATGCATCAACCACGTTTACAACCACGTCGGGTTTCTGCTCATGGATAAAGCGTCTAACATACAGTTCTTCGGGAGTATATGCTGTTAGCGAGTAGGTTCCGGGTAAATCGGTAATATGAAATGTGTAGCCCTTGTACTTAAAACGGGCTTGCTTGGAATCAACGGTAACGCCGCTATAGTTCCCAACGTGTTCTCTTGAACCCGATGCAATGTTGAACAACGTTGTTTTACCAGAATTTGGGTTGCCAACCAAAGCAACGTTCACAATTTTACTCCCCTCTTTCGCTCCTGTTTTGGCAATTTCTTCTTCTGAGTTGGTGGTTATTACTCCCTGGAAGTTCGATTCGAGCAGCTCCTTGGCTTCATTGGGGGTAATAACCTCAATGAGGGAAGCCTCGCTCCTGCGAAGCGAAATTTCGTAGCCGAGTACCGAGTATTCTATGGGGTCGCGAAGGGGAGCGTTCTTTACTACTGTAACCTTTTTCCCTTTCACAAAGCCCATTTCAGTTATGCGCTTTCTGAAGGCTCCGCGCCCTCTAACCTTCGAAACAATACCGTATTCTCCGTTTTGTAACTCGCTTAGTAGCATTCGTTATTTTGAAAAAGTTGATATTTCCCTGTAAAGTTAATACACCTTTAAAATTAATTAATTGTAATAAAATACTGATTAATTAGGTGTATATTTGCTAGGGTGCAAATCTAGCTAATATTGTAAACACTTAACAAATAAAAGTGTTCTAATAGCATAGGAATTTGGAGAACAACGACAACATACTAAAAAAAATTAGAGAGATTGTAGGAAATGCAGCCGAAAACTTCAGCATTTTAGAACATCAGGTTGATGTGAAGGTGCAAATTGAGTACTTCGATTTTTCAAGGAACCATCCTTCACCAGATGATCCTGAGCTAGAAATTCAGCGCGAAGAGCTACTGTATTCCACCGAAGTTTCCCTTGAAGAAAAGAAATCGTTACTAGTTAGCTTGGCTTCGTTTGATAAGCCGGAGGCTTACCGGGTTATTGAGCGTTTTGTACCTAAGGCTGAGGAAGGCCTAAAAGAGTGGGCGCTTATGGCCTTGCAGGAAAGTAGAATGTTGCTTGAATCGAAGTTGCTTGATGAGCAGCAGGTTTTTATTTCAACAGGGCTGGGTGGAGGAAACGGAAAGTTAAGGTATTTTGTGGTTGTTTTCTCCTATTCGGGAGAACCATTTACACAAACACAAAAGGAATTGCTGAGAAGTGAGTTCGAGTTTACCTTGCCAAAGTTTAAAGCTGAGGTTGAAGAGATTCGCTTCGAATTAAACTATGCTACCCTTATGGCATTGGTTCCATTGGATGTTCCTGTTAAGGAGCCCTTCGATGCTACAATTAGTGAATGTAACTCCTTGGGAGAATTTGTGCACGAAGGTTTCATTATTACAAATGTTAAAAAGTTAACGAGTAACGAAATAGAAGAGATAAAAAAAAATCCCCCATCAGAAACCTTTGATGTGGAATAAAAAAAGCTGGTTTATGCCAGCTTCTATGTTTTTTTTCAACTGCTCAATTCCTATTTACCATCAAGGTCATCAAAACTAATGTTGGTGAACTCGTTTTGAACTGTTACTGCTTCCTCCTCGTTAATAGGGTTGTGGTTGGTTGATTCAATGCCCTGGTTTTCTTTGATAAACTCTACAACCTCGGATAGCCCTTCGCTAAATTTCTCAAAATCTTCCTTGTATAAGAAAATTTTATGTTTTTCAAAGAAAAATTTACCTTCACGTCCCATCCTTTTCTTACTTTCGGTAATGGTAAGGTAAAACTCGTTTCGGCGAGTGGCTTTTACATCAAAAAAATAGGTTCGTTTGCCTGCACGTACAACCTTCGAATAAACGTCTTCGCGATCTTCTCTTTCTAAACCTTCCAGGTTATTTAATTCTTCAGTCATCTTCATTAGGTTTTATGGAGTTATTACTTTTTTTATACGCCGTTCAAAAATAGAAAAATATTTTTTGCAATAGCATAGATAAATCAATATTTTGTTAAAATGTTTTAACTGAAAACGTTTGAGTTCCTCGTATGCCTTTAGTAGATAATATTTTATACATTGTAAACTAGGAATATATAATGAATTTTAGTTCCAATTTTGCATTTTTGTTTTATTATGCATTTTTTGAGTGTATCTTTGCAAACTAATTAAGTTAGCAATACTTTCCGTTCTTAAAATGATAAGTAGACGATTACTCAGGATTAAAACCCTCCAAATTCTTTTCGCTTTTTTTAGGGGCGAGGGCGATTCGCTTAGCAAAGCACAATCTGAATTAACGCATAGCAACCGAAAGGCGTACGATTTGTACCATTACCTTTTTTTACTTCTTTTAGAGCTTCGAGATTACGCTGAAAAACGTATTGAGATTGCCCGCCAGAAGCATATGCCAACCCATGAGGATTTGCATCCCAATACTCGTTTTATTGATAATAGTATATTGAGTATAATATCAGATAATGAGCATCTTAGAAGTTACCTTGGTACGCATAAACTTAGCTGGGTGAATTACCCCGAACTCGTTAAGAAGTTATACCAGAAGGTTACCGCATCGGATTACTATACACAATACATGGAAGCCACCACTTCATCGTTTATCGACGATAAGCAGCTTATTGTAAACATCCTTTCAAAGGAACTCAACAATTTTGAAGATTTTATGCAATGTTTGGAGGAGCAGAGTATATACTGGGTTGATGATGTTGATTTTATGATTGGAATGGTTGTAAAAACTTTAAAAAAATTCAAGGAAAATCAGGATCCTTCAGCACCTCTTCTCCCCATGTTCAAGAATGCCGATGACGAGGACTTCGCCAATAAGTTACTTCGTAAAGTGATCCTTAATCATAGTGAAAATATAAAAGTAATCGACAAGTTTACCCGAAACTGGGATGTGGAGCGAATTGCCAGCATGGATATTCTTATTATGGAAATGGCAATTTGTGAAATTCTTGAATTCCCTTCCGTTCCTGTAAAAGTTAGTTTTAATGAGTACATAGAAATTAGTAAGTACTATAGCACTGACCAGAGCAGCACTTTCATTAATGGGGTTCTCGATAAAATAATTGAATCGTTTCGGGCTGATAATCATATTAATAAACAGGGGCGTGGACTGTTGGGGGAGGAAACTGAAGAGTAAGAAAAATTGACAACCCAAGTAATGAAATTTAATAATATATTAATTTACTGGTTCAACCCAATTATTATTGTAGCAACTTTTTTGCATGTAGCTATGTTACTCTCATGTAATAGTGTTCAAAAAAAGGAAATTTCTGAAAATAACGAACAAATTCATGAGCAGGACTCTACAATGTACGCTCACTTGCATTTTTTTGAAGATTTCTACGACTTCGGTTCCATTAAGCAGGGTGAAGTGGTTTCATACACTTTTAAGTTTACAAATACTGGAAATAGCCCGCTAGTTATTAAGGATATAATCCCCGATTGCGGATGCACAAAATCGAAGGTAAGCAGTAAATTGGTGAAACCCAACGAGGTGGAAACAATTGAGGTAATATTCGATAGCTCGGGTTGGAGGGGGGTGCAATATAAATCCATTACTGTTAGTTCGAATGGAAAGATAAAAGAGAAATCTGTTACCATAAAAGCCAATGTAGTTATATAGTAAATAACCTTAAATTAATTAATGATGATGAAAACTTTGTTTGTTTTTCTACAGGAACAGCCAGCCAGTGGAATGAATATGAACTTTTTCATAATGATGGCCCTTCTTATTGTAGTTTTTTACTTTTTTATGATTCGTCCACAAATGAAACGCCAAAAGGAGCTGAGAAAGTTTCAGGAATCACTCTCAAAAGGCGATAAAGTAATTATTGCCGGTGGTGTAATGGGGAAAGTGTTCGATGTGAAGGAGGATCATATTATTGTTGAAATTGATGATAATGTGAAAGTGAAAGTTATTAAGAGTAGCGTACTTCGAGATTCATCCGATCTGCAGCAGAAATAAATCAGTAAGGATACATTTGCAGGGTTCAGGGTCAAGTTCTGATTTTGAACCCTGTTGTTTTTGGCTAAAATAGTAGTAAATTTGTGGAAAAGTTTATTTGTTAGTAATTGGACTCAAACCTACTCAAGCAATTTAGCGACATTATTAATCGTCGGAAAGCTCGTTTAAACATTCGGCTTGCCGTTTTTTCCTTCTTCCTTGTTGTTGCTACGCTCCTTTGGTACCTGAACAAGCTTAGCAACGACTATACTACTATTCTGGAGTTTCCAATAAGAATTGTGAACAACCCGAAAGGAAAAGTTATTGTGGGGGAGCCCGCCAACTCTTTACAACTAAAGGTTACAGCATACGGCTATAATTTACTCCGTTACAGTTTAGGTTCAAGTATGATGCCTTTAACCATCGATTTATTAAATGCTCCTGTAATTCCCCTGAGAAACTCTGAAACCAGGTACTACCTTTTAACATCCAAAATAATTCATTCTTTTGAATCGCAGCTAAGCAGCGAACTTACTTTAGAAGAGATTCAGCCCGATACAATTTTTTTTGAGTTTGCCGACCTTGTTGCTAAACGAGTAAATGTTGTTCCCGATTTAAGGGTTTCCTTTGAGCGGCAATACATGCAATCCGGTCCATTGGTTGTTGAGCCAGACACCATAACTATTAGTGGCCCCAGCTCAATTATCGATACCATTACGAATATTAAAACATTGCCTTTGGTATACGATAAATTATACCTGCCTCTTGAGGAAATGGCAACCCTTCCAAAAATTCAGCAGGTAGGTTTCTCGCACCGTAAAGTTATGGTAAAGTTACCTGTAGAGAAATATACTGAGGCCACCATTCAGGTTCCCATAGAAATACGAAATAAACCACCTGATATCAACATTAAACTAATACCAAGTACAGTTGATTTAAAATGTAATGTAGTATTAAGCCGCTACAACTTACTTAAAAGCTCCGACTTTACTCTCTCAGTTGAATACAAATCTATCGAAGAGAATAAATCGGGGAGGCTACGGGTTATTGTTTCTAGGAAACCTTCATATATTCATAAAATTGACTTTAAGCCCAAGTACGTTGATTTCATTATTGAGCAGAAATAATGGTTATCGTTGGTGTAACAGGAGGAATTGGAAGCGGTAAATCGGTTGTGTGTGGCATTATTCGCGCAATGGGTTTTTCGGTGTTTAATGCCGATGCTGAAGCTAAATTTGTTATCGAAACCGATGATGCGGTAATTACTAGTTTGAAGAGGATTTTTGGTGAAGACGTGTACATTAACGGGAAGTATAACCGAACAAAGGTTTCCGAAATAGTTTTTTCAAATAAGGAACTATTAGCCAAGCTAAATTCAGTTGTACACTCAGCTCTTAAGCGTCGTTTCATAGAATGGCTAAATATGAATTCGAGCAGTAAAGTAGTTTTTTTCGAAGCTGCCATCCTATTTGAGAGTGGTGCAAATATGTGGGTTGATAAGGTAGTTGTTGTTACAGCACCAGAGGAACTAAGAATTCAAAGGGTAACAAAACGAGATGGACTCACTCCAGGTGAAGTGAAACTCAGAATAAACAATCAGCTTCACCAAGGGGTGTTGGTAGCGAAGAGCGACTACACGATTGATAACTCTGAAGGTAAGCTTATAGTTCCACAGGTAAATACGATAATTAGTGAACTACAATCAATATAGAATTTTATGGGAAAATATGGGAAATGGATAGCAGGAGGATTGGGTTGGGCATTTTTAGGCCCAATTGGGGGAATTGTTGGATTTGCCCTGGGATCAATTCTTGATAGCTCTGAAATAAAAACGTCAACCCAACAAACACCTCGGAACAGCTTTATGGTTAGCTTGCTGGTTCTTGTTGCAGAGGTGATGAGATCCGATGGAAAGGTGCTCAAGTCGGAGCTAGACTTTGTGAAAGCCTATTTTCTAAAAAACTTTGGTGCGGCAGCCTCAAGCGAAGCAATGATGCTTCTTCGAGATATTCTAAAACAGAATGTACCCTTGAAGGATGTTTGCCATCAAATTCGCGACAATATGGATTACTCATCGCGGCTACAGCTGGTACACTTCCTGTTTGGCATTGCGAATGCCGACGGTATTATATCAACAAGTGAGGTTACAGTTATTTCAAACATTGCCAGCTGGATAGGAGTTACCACCGCCGATATCGATTCAATTATGGCCATGTTCATCGATAATATCGATTCGTGCTATAAGGTGCTTGAGGTGGATAGGAGCGCAACAAACGATGAAATAAAGAAAGCCTACCGAAGCATGGCAATAAAATATCATCCCGATAAGCTTAACCATTTAGGAGATGATATTAGGGCTGCTTCCGAGGAGAAATTTAAAAAAGTTAACGAGGCCTACGAAAAGATTAAGAAGGAGAGAGGTATTAAATAGTTTTTTTTATTTTTGTATAAGTATTTACTAAACCCAAACACTATGGCATTAAAGGAAATAATGGCAATTTCGGGCTACTCTGGGCTTTTTAAGTTCGTATCCCAGGGTCGCAATGGAATTATTGTTGAATCAATGACTGATGGAAAAAGAACTCATATTCCAGCTACGGCAAAGGTGAGCGCTCTTAGTGATATCTCCATTTTCACAATGGAAGGAGAAAAGCCTCTTCGCGAAATTCTCAGCTCCATAAAGCAAAAGGAAAATGGAGGGCCAACAATTTCCCATAAATCGACAAACGATGAGTTAAAAACATTTTTCCTTTCTATTGTTCCCGATTACGATTCAGAAAGGGTTTATGTGTCGGACATAAAAAAAATTGTTACTTGGTATAATCAACTTCAGTCTGTAAATCTACTTGATTTCTCTGAAGAGGTAGAGGAAGAAATCGTTAAAGAGGAGGAAGCGAAAACTGAGGCGCATAAAGATGTTGAAGAGAAAACGAAGCCAGCAGCTAAAAAAGCAGCAACCCAGAAAAAAACTACTGTGACAGATAAAAAATCATCTAGCGCAAAGGCTAAGTCAGCTACCGTAAAAAATGCAGCCCCAAAACGTAAAACAAGTACAAATAAAAAATCGGGATAATTATTTTAATGTAAGCAAAAGAGGCTGCCATTATTTTGGACAGCCTCTTTTTTTGCAGTATTTATATGGGTTCAAAATCGTCCTTGGTAACTCCACAAACCGGACATCTCCAGGTAGGAGGAATCTCTTCAAATGGGGTTCCGGGTATAATACCATGCTCGGGATCTCCGACGGTTGGATCATAGATGTATCCGCATACCTTACACTTGTATATTCCCATATACAATTATTTAGCTAGTTATTTCCATTAGTGTTACAGGTACTTTAAGGAATGTTTTTAAATCGTTCCCTAACCCTTTAATTGTGTCATCATCTTCTTCGAAGTACCATGTAATTGATATATTATTCCCTTTTTTGTAAAAATCGTCAAGAATTTTAAGAATTGAGTATATAAAACGGTTGGAACCACTGTTGATGTATTCAATTCTAAAGTTTACTTTAGTAAATTTTTCGGGATTTTCAACATAATTTTCAATCCACCGAACTAGGGGTTGGTAGAAGGCAACAGAATCTTCAGGTATTGAACGTCCTGAAATTTCAATAACACCAGGAGTGAAATCAACTTCGGGAGTTTTTGAGGTTCCTTTTATGTACAAACGATTTAACATTGTCATAATTTGTTGGTTAATACCATTCCTAAAGTTGTAAAGTTATAAAAAAGTTTCTCAAAACAAGCAAGTACCTTTGAAAAAGGAACGAGTATCGATGTAAATTTTCTAACCTTTATACATCAAAAAGCTTGCAGTGAAAGTACTCCCTTTGCCCGGTTCGCTTTCAACTGTGAGCATCCCTCCGTTGCGTTCAACAAATTCCTTACAGAGAATTAATCCCAGTCCTGAACCTTTCTCGTTATGGGTGCCTGGTGTAGATATGTGCTTGTCAATACGGAATAGTTTGTCGATATTTTCGGGGCTAATTCCTACTCCATTATCGCGAATGCTTAGGTAGCAAAATTTGGAGTCGGTTTTTAGCGAGATGATTATTTCCCCGGTTTCGTTTGTGAATTTAATTGCGTTTGAAAATAGGTTCCTTATAACCGTATGAACCATGTTTTCATCTGCGTAAACCTCAATAACCTCGGGAAGTATTATGGATAACTTAATGTTTTTAAGGTTAATATTGCCTCTGGTAAGTTCAACAACCTCGTTGATTAGCTGGTTTACTTCAAATTTAGTTGGGTTGTATTTTATTTCACCCATTTGGCTTGTAGACCAATCGAGTAGGTTCTCAAGCAGGTTGTATGTTGTTAATGAAAGCTTATTAAGCTGCTCAATAAAAAACTTGGTTCTTTCCTTATCGAACTCGTCAATATCAGTAAGAATTGAGCTGGTTGAGTTAACAAGTGTACTAATTGGACTTCTTAAGTCGTGGGCAATAATTCTAAAGAATTTATTTTTTGTGGCGTTACTTATTTCAAGCTGGTCTTTTTTCTTTACAATCTCGTTTTTTTGAGCTTGTAGCTCAACATTTTTTGCGCTAATCCAATCGTTGGCATCCTTTAAATGTTCAGCTTGAACCAGGATTTCTTCTTTTTGTATTAGTATTTCCTGAGTACGTTCTTTCACTAAAATCTCGAGCCTATCCTTTTCTTTAATTAGTCGCCAGGTGTATAGCTTAACAACCAATGCAATGAAAATAACGCTTAAAAGGAAATAAGCTAAGTAGGCGTAATATGTTCTATACCAAGGAGGTAGAATTGAAAAGTAAAATTCAGCAGGGGTGCTTTCTAGGTTGTATATATTTTTCCCTTTCACCATAAAAATGTAGTCGCCCTCGGGTAGGTTAGTGTATTCTTTTTTAATCTCTGGGTTCCAGTCCGACCATTCTTTTTGGTAGCCAATGAGTTTGTAGCTGTATAGGTTTTTATCTTTACCTTCGTAGAATGGCCAGGCGTAATGGAATGTAACGGAGTTATCCTTGAATTGAAGAGTAAAACCAGCATCGACTTTTGAGGTTACATTGGGTTTAGCTCCTTTTGTATAGGTTGAAGGTTCTGTTCCGGTAGAAATATTCGTTCCGAAGTATACAGTTGAATCGTTTGCCAGAACCTTCCGAACAGCTGCAGGTGATAAATCGTGGTAATCTCTTTCGCTAACATCCCTTTTACAGTAAATAGCTGAATTAGTTCCAAACCAGAACGCTGTGTCAACTTCGTGGGTTACGTAGAAATCTGAAATCACGTTATCCCCAATACTCCGGAACCACAGGGAGTCAATATAATGCTCAACTTGTTGCTCGGTTGAATCAATGTGGCTGTACAAATCGAATAGGCTGAAATGATTGGTTGAATCATTAAAAGTATAGTAATCTCTATTCGCATAAAATAGCAGCCTGTTATTTTCGTTGAAAACCTGAATTGAGCTAAGAACTGGTAAGCCGTGGGTTGTGTCGAAAAGTTGGTAGTTAATGGAATCAGTGCATTCCGAGAAGGGGTTTGTAACTCGGTATATACCTCTATGGCTGGCAGTAAGCCAAAGATTCCCGGTTGAATCTTCAGTTATGCTGGTAATTTTTGAATCAATGTTGAATACTCTGTCAATGTTAATCCATTCTCCATTTTTGTATTCAAGCATAGAGAAACCATTAACCAGGCCTAAAATTAGTTTGTTAGGATACTTGATACTTTGATGTACCCTAAAAACAACTTTATTGTTAATAATATGTCTCGATTTGTTACCAATTATTTGGTGTAAACCTGAAGTTGTTGCCGCAAGAAGGAGCGTGTTTTCGTTGTTGTAAAAAAATGGTTGAGTGTTTGGAAGCGATGATTTTACAGGAGGTACATAGAAGTACTGTAGCTGCCATGCTTGCTCAAACCTCCCTTCAACGGGTTTAAAAATACTGGTTTCGAATGCGTTGCTTTGTGATTGGGTGTAAAAAATCCCCGAGCCAGTTGAAACGTAGAAAGTTGACCCTATTCTGGCTACATCGGTTAGTAACCCATTAATTCCCGTCTCTTGGTTCCAGTAGCGAAGGGGCGAGAGAATATCAACCTGACATATTCCATTATTGAGGGCAAGCCACAGCGAGTGGTTCTTTTGAAAGTATAGGAAAAGGGTTGCACTTTTTACTCCAATAGTTTTTTCATTAATTGCATCTACAACCTCCCAGTTCTTATTTACAATCAGAATATTACCAGTTATTGAGGCTAGCGCAAAATGGTTGTCATCGAGCTTCACGCCATGGTAAAACAGGTGTTCTGTAAAATAGCGGTTTAGTTTCTGTGCCTTTTTCGATAGCTTTGATATGGGTTGAATGGATGATTTTCCGGCTGAGCAGTTGTATAAGTACAAACCGTTTGTTCGTGAGCAAATTAGGAAGCACGTATCGTATGGTAGAATGCTATGGATTTTAATGTTCCTAAAAAAGTCCCCTTTTTCAATGAGATTTAGCTTCCCGTTCTCAAATTTTGAAAGACCAACTCCTATTTCCTGAACGTAGTAGCTATTTCCAACGGAGTGGCTGAGGTAGAAGTTGAGATCGCCACTTTCAATATACTCAAACTGGTTGTTGCTGTATATAAAAAGGAACTTATCGGTAAGGAAGAAAACGGTGTCGGAGAAACAGTTTATATCCCAAACGTCGTTAAAAGTTTTATGCTTTTCGTCAACTAGTGGTATAAGAGAATGATACTCCATCATTCCCTGGGAGTTGGGCCAAAGGTAACCAAGCTCGTTGAATGCTCCAACAAAAACAACCCCATCATCATTCACATTAAGGCTTCGAACGGTTGATCTGTTTGGAGTTTCAATTTTTCTCCACGTTTCTCCGTCAAATTCCAGAACGCCATCGATATTCCCAAAGTATAAAAACCCTCTCAAATCCTGGGTTATTGCCCAGTTTTGGGTTCCGCCATCGTAATCCTTTGTAGAATAGTATTTCGAGGGGATCAAGCCTTTTTCCTGGCTGTGCAAATCAGCATGAACGCCAATAACAATCAGCAACAGAATTACAAAATGTTTGACTGATTGTTTTGTAATGGCTTTCATTGTTGTATTAAGTTATTCTGAATCAGTAAAATCACCTAGCCGTTTAATGGCGTCATCCTTATACATTCTGCCTATATGTATTTCAGTTGAACCAATTTCAACTGAAGAGCAGTTGTACGCATCGATATGTTTAATTGCAATGATAAAGGAACGGTGGATTCTCAGGAACTCATTTGGATTAAGTGTTTTTTCAAAGAAACTGAGATTTTGTTTGGTAACTACTGATTTTTCCTTTGTTACAACTTTCACATAGTCTTTTATGCTTTCAATGTACAGGATATCTGAAAGGTTAATTTTCACCATCTTTTTATTCTCTTTCAAAAAAAGATGATCGGGAAATTCACTTTGATTGTGGTGACCTTTTGCTGCAACAATCTCGGTTACTTTATGTACTGCTTTGAATACCCTTTCAAATGTGAGAGGCTTAATAAGGTAATCAACCACGTTAAGCTCAAACCCTTCAAGAGCGTAGTTTTTATTAGCTGAAGTAATAATAGCTAGAGGCGGTTGTGAAAGGCTTTTGAGGAAGTCTATCCCGGTAAGGTTTGGCATTTCGATATCGAGAAAAAGAAAATCGAAGTCAATTTCACATATTTTTTCGAGAACAGAAACTGCGCTACTAAAAGTGGTAACCACCTCAATGTTGGGTATCTTCTTAAGAATACTTTCCAAAGAAGCAATGGCAAGGGGTTCATCATCAACAATAACGCATTTAAGCTTCATTTCAATTCGAAAAATTATGAGTTTAACTATACTTCCCAAAAATTTGGGGCAAGATAAAAATTTTTTTAACACCTTATAAATAATGATGGTATTAAAACAAGCATTTTGGATGAATTTTTCTAAGATTCTGGCTGTTCGTCAGTACATGATTGCTGTATGTCGATAAAAACCAATACCAATACTACTATTTACTATTTTTCGCAGCGATAAATAATATTTTTTTTAATAGAATGTGTCTTTCATTTTTTTCCAACAAACCATAAACTAAATCATTAACTTTTTAACTACTTACCTATGAAGAGAGTTTTTACTACATTTTTGCTTGTAATTTTGGCTACCTGGAGTTTTTCACAGGAGCGCTATGCTAGAGCAAATGATGCCTTTACTACTGAGTTTTCCTACCTAAATTCTACAGAACAAGTGTTGAAAATTAACCTTGGAAACTATGGTATTTCTGAGGTTGAGGAGGAGGGGATTGCGTATTCCGTTGTTAACTTTGAACATGGAGTTAATACTTTTAGGAAAGGCTTTGCTGAACTTCCCATGCTGAGCACTACAATTCAGCTAGGTTCAAAAAGTGATGTTAACTTTAAGGTTATTGCCGAAGATTTTGTTGATATTAACCTTGCTCACCCAATGCTTCCTTCAAGGGGAACCATTTACCGCAATCAGGATCCAACATCGATTCCCTACGTAATCGACCCTGCTTCAATGGTGGATGCTTTTTACCCTGAAAATATTGTTGAAGGAGCAGAGCCATTCATTTTTAGAGATACTCGTGGTGTTAATATTATGGTATACCCATTCCGATACAATGCTGTTAAAAATACCTTGAGAGTATACAAAAGCATTAGCATTTTAGTTACTGAAGACGATTCTAAATCCACTAACCCTATTGTTAGAACTGCAGATTACGTTGACCCAGCAATTAACGATATTTACAAATCGTTGTTCCTCAACTATAATCCTAGCAAATTTGCCAATCAAATTGGCGAGTTTGGTGAAATGCTCGTAATTTATACCTCGCGCGATGCCACTGCCATTCAACCTTACATTGACTGGAAACGTCAGATGGGTTACAAAGTGAACACGCAACAGGTTGCAACAGGAACTAACGTAAAAACTACAATCCAAAATGCCTACAACGCAAACCCAAACCTTTTGTACGTTCAGCTTGTTGGCGATTGGGCTGATATTAAATCTGATTTGGGTACAACCCAGAGCGCACCAATGGATCCAATGCTTGGCTGTGTTGCTGGCGACGATTACTATTCAGAACTTATCATTGGCCGCTTCTCGGCAAGCACAACTGCTCAGGTTACCGTACAGGTAAATAAAGCCATTAACTATGAGAAGAATCCCGATATGACGGGAACTTGGTATAAAAATGCTTTAGGAATTGCATCAAGCGAAGGCTCTGGTTCTGGTGATGATGGCGAAGCAGATAATTCCCACATGGACATAATAAAAAACAATAAATTATTAACTTATAACTTCACTAACGTTGCAAGCCAGTACCAACCAAGTGCGTCTGCTTCAGGTGTTGCTTCATCAGTTAATTCTGGTGTTGGAGTAATTAACTACTGTGGGCATGGTTCGGAAACTACATGGGTTACAAGTAGCTATAGCAATACTTATATAAATAGCTCTACAAATGGGAGCAAACTCCCATTTATATTTTCCGTAGCTTGCGTTAATGGGAAGTTTCATATGACTAGCGGAGATTGCTTCGCAGAAGCTTGGCTAAAGAAGGATAATGGTGGTGCCGTTGCAACAATTATGTCAACTATCAACCAACCCTGGCAGCCACCAATGCGTGGGCAGGACTACTTTAACGATATTCTTATAGGAGGATATAATTATTCTTCAAATCCTGGCGACGGAACAAGTACAAGTTCCGTTGATAAAAGAACTACTTTTGGTTCAATTACTTTCAACGGGAACGTTTTAATGTTGGCCGAGCAGTACACGAATACCGACACTCGCGAAACATTCCAAACATGGACTATTTTTGGTGATGCATCGTTACAGGTACGTACAAATACTCCTAAATCTATTTCTGTAGCTTCAAACGATGTTTCTGCTTCACCTCACTCTGTTACTGTAACTTCAAACAGCTCACCGGTTGCAAATGCAAGGGTTAGCCTTTATCAGAATGGTGTATCTTACACAGCACTTACAAATTCATCCGGTGTTGCATCTGTAAACCATGCTTTCACAAGCGGACAGGCAACGTTAACCGTTACTGCCTACAATTATGGAACCTATCAGGGAACCTTAAACGTAGGAACTGGTCCGGTTGAACCTCCTACAACTCCTACCGGCTTGGCCGCAACAAATGTTACTGATAACAGTGCTACATTAGCTTGGAATGTGACTTCAGGTGCAACTTCATACGATGTTCAACTTCGTCCTCAGGGAGGATCGTGGGCAACCTACAATGTTACTACAAACTCGTATGTTGCTACTAATCTGTCGCCTGTTACAACCTATGAATTTCAGGTTAGAGCTAAAAACTCAGCGGGTACAAGTTCTTACTCATCGGTTGCAAGTTTTACAACCGAGGAATTCGTTGTTAACTACTGCACCTCACAGGGTAACAACTACAGCTACGAGTGGATTGCCGGCGTAACCGTAGGTTCGCTAACCAACACATCGGGAGCCGCTGGCTACACCGATTTCACCAGCAAGTCGGTAACCCTGGCTGCAGGCACTGCCTACAACATTTCACTGGTTCCTGGCTTCGCCAGCACAACATACGATGAGTACTGGAAGATTTGGATTGACCTGAACAAGGACGGCGACTTCGACGACAGCGGCGAGCTGGTATTCGATGCAGGCG